>Ga0181575_10000037_pt1 | contig 100196 bp, 124 predicted proteins | sample 101ome_23_FD_145599 | JGI IMG/M metagenome (GOLD analysis project Ga0181575, IMG submission 145599) | Coastal salt marsh microbial communities from the Groves Creek Marsh, Skidaway Island, Georgia - 101411CT metaG (spades assembly) | ecosystem: Environmental > Aquatic > Marine > Intertidal... | reverse complement strand
TATAATAAGGATGTAAACACTCGTCCTACAACAGGATTGATGTATCCTCGTGTAAGGACACGCAGGCGTGGTTAAGATAAATATGTATAACAATAGGATTTATAAGAATGGCAAATAGATTTCCGCTAATACTTGACACAACAGATGGCAATAAGATTAAAGAATTACCCGCAGCTGATAATTTAGATTTGCGTGAAAGTTCTATTGTAAATGTGCAAAATATCAACTCTGTTGGAACTATAAATGCACCTAACATAACAGTAAACGGTCGACGACTTGTTGCACAAAACTTTGCTGATCTAACAGATACTCCAAATACCTTTGCAGGAAGTGAAAATTACTTTGTCAAGGTAAATGAAACTGGTAGTGGTATAGAGTTTAGACCATTAGGTGATGTAGGAAGTATCAATGTAGCAGGTTTAACTACAACTGGTAACATTATTCCAAACACAGACGGCACCGGTAATGTAGGCACAAGTACATCAAAATACAATCAAATAGTAGCAAATGAATTAGTAGGTGATTTAGTAAGTTATGGTGGATCTACAGTATTTGATGCCACAACAGGAAAGATAAGTTATGCAGCTCTGCAAGGTGCACCAGGATTTCTTTCAGAATTTCAAGATGATATAGGATTTTTGCGTCAGTCAGATCTAAGCACTGAATTAGCAGGATTATTTGACGAAGGTATTCCGTTTGAATCTGATATCAAAGGTAGTGTATTTGCTGACGACAGTACTGTTTTAGTCGACGGTACTTCTGGTATAATAGTTGGTCCAGTAGCAACAACTACAGTAGAAGCAGGGCAAATAACAGCAAGTGCGCAAACTACAGCACCTATCGTAAATACTGCATTTTTAGAAGGTACAAATAGCAGCAATTTAAAAATTGAAGCAACACAAGATTATGATATTATTATTGGACAAAACAACACTTCTAATGTAACAATATACAATGGACAAGCAGAAAGTTTTGGTATGGGAACCGAAACTGGAATAGGCCAGTTAAGTAGTGCTACAGATTTACTAATAGAAGCTGGTAACAGAATAAAATTAAGTGATGCTATTCCGTTCAAATTTTCATTAGCAAGCTCAACAGACCTTGCATTAATTGTTGCTCAAAATGGAGACTTTATTTACAATACTACTACAAATAGATTCCAAATGTATCAAAACGATGAATGGCTAGATGTTAATGGTAATGTTGAAGCAGCTACAGGTGAGTCTACTTTTAATGATGTTGTAATTGCAGGCGATCTTACAGTTCAAGGAACAACTACAAGTGTTGAAACAACAAATACAACAATAAGTGATAACACAATAGTTTTAAATGCAGGAGAATCAGGCGCAGGCGTAACACTAGGTTCTGCAGGTATATCAATTGATAGAGGCTCATTCAATGATGCACAATTATTATGGAATGAGACAGATGACAAATTTGTATTTAGAGATCAAACAGCAACAAAATTAAATGTAGAAGCAGCAACATTTATAGGAACATTACTTGGCGATGTTACAGGAGATGTAACAGGAGATGTTACAGGAGATGTTAAAGCTCTCAACGGAGTGACAGTTCTTAATAGTGGCACAAATGGAATAGATGCTACATTTATAGGCGATGTAACCGGAAATCTTACAGGATATCAAATTGGTGATATGACTGGTTCTGTTTTTGCAGACGATTCTAGTGCAATGGTAGATGCTGTTGGAAATAGTATGACTGCAAATTCTGCTACTTTTACAACTACAACTTCACCTACTATAATTGGAACCAATATTAATCCTGTAACAGGACAGACTATTGTAGTAGGTGGTTCAGCAGGTAGCTTTAGTTACAATGATGCCACAGGTGCAATACAAGTTGCTTCTACGGGTCCTGTGAGTATTGAAGGTGCAGCAACCGCAGCAGTTAATATAGGCACTGGCACAAGTGGTGCAACAACAATTGGTCACGCAGGAAATGTTGTAGCGATACCTGGAATACTCAATCTTAACGGCACAACAGTAAATAATGCAGCATTTAATCTTACAGGTAATATTGACAATACAACGCTTGATTTAGGTGCAACTGCAACCACAGTAAATGTTGGAAACGCATCTAGTACAACTAATTTGTTAGGTAATGTAACATTTGATACTGCTTTAATTGTTGCAAACATTACAGCAGACGACAGTATAAGTATCCTTACCGAAGGCAATTCACCTAATGAGGCAGTTAGCATCGGACCACAAGGTACTGACACTGCAATTAATTTAACAGCAGACAATCTTAGATTCAACGGCACAGTAACTACAACAATTAATGCAGCTGGCGGTGTAGTTGGCGACATACAAGGTAGTGTATATGCTGATGACTCAGCTGTTTTAGTTGATGGAGTAAATGCTAGACTTGTAGGCGATGTACATTCTGCATTAGTCAGAACACCTTCACTCAAAAATGCTGCAAATGGCACAGATATCGATATGAGAGCAGACGGGTTCTTAGAATTGTTTGGTGGAGTAGTTAATGCTGGACTAAGTAAAATTCAAATGGACACTGCGGGTATAAATTATATGGAGTTACAAACTACTCCTAACACTCCTGCAGATGCAAATGATACAGCTACTATATTAATTAATGGACAAACTAATTCAGGTGATGTAATAATTGGTACAAGCGCAAGTACACGTAATCAGACTGTAGAAATCTATAATGCAACTGTAACAGGTGATGTAATAGGTACAGTGACTGGTACAGTATATGGCGTAGTGCAAGGTGACGTTAACGGATCAATCTATGCAGACGATTCTACACTATTAATTGACGGCGTAAACGGTAAAATAGTTGGACCATTTGAAGGCACAGTGAACACAATTATAGGTGATGTGCAGCAAATTTCAGGACCGGGAGCAATTGATACAAACACATTGCATACCGAATTGACAACTACAGGAAACCCAGATGCTTATACATTAGCAAACGGAACTCTTGGACAGATAAAAATAATAACTAGGGTTGGCGGAGTTGCAGGTGATGCAATTATTACACCTTCTTCTTTCGGATCTGGTACATCAATTACAATGGGCGATACAGCAGACACTGTGACAATGATTTACACGACAATAGGTTGGGTATTGACAGCTGCACAAAATGTAACCATTAATCCATAATGCGAATGAATAAATATATAAAATAGGAAGCAACAATGAGCGAAAAAGAATATATAGTAAGTTTAAACAAAGGTGTAGACTACGAAGCGTTCAACGCAGAAATGATAGCAAACACTGGGGCTGGAGCAATTCCAAGCAGAAGCGCCACTGTAGCAAATGCTCGTCCTGCTTCGCAACGAAATACGCATTATATGCTTACAGACGAAGAAGCAGAAGCATTACGTCTAGACGGAAGAGTATATGGCGTAACACTAAGGCCTGATTTAGATCCTACATTGGAAATAGGATTTAGAGCAACTCAAACAGGCAATTTTACAAAAACAACAGAAGATCGTGGCGATTTTATAAATTGGGGTTTGCGTAGAATGAATGCTCCTGTAAATCCTTATATAGGTAACAATGTAACAGGAGGTTATGATTATACTCTAGACGGTACAGGTGTAGATATTGTTATACAAGACAGCGGATTACAGGCCGATCATCCAGATTTTACTGATGCCAGTGGTGTTACTAGAGTACAACAAATTGATTGGTTTGATGGATACAGCGGTGGCGGCTCAATGCCAACTGGCCATTACACTGATTATGATGGTCACGGAACACATTGTGGAGGCATAGCTGCCGGTAAAACATACGGCTGGGCCAAAAATGCTAGAATTTATGTTGTAAAGGTAAATGGTTTACAAGGAACATTAGATCCTAACGGTGGTATTGCTGTATCAGATTGTTTTGATATTATTAAAGAATGGCACGCTAGTAAACCTGTTGACGATACAGGATATAAAAGACCTACTATTGTTAATATGAGTTGGGGATATAACAGATACTATAACTCAGTAACAAACTTAACTTATAGAGGACAATTATATACAGGCACAGATATTGACACAAGTGCAAAGAGATGGAATTACGGACTTGTTGCTTTGTCAGGTGCAAGCGCAGGATTTAACTACAAAACTAATGTAAGAGTGGCTTCAGTAGATACAGACATTGAAGAACTTATAGATGCAGGTGTACACGTTGTAATTGCAGCTGGTAATAATTACCATAAAATTGATGTAGATGGGGGAGATGATTTTTCAAACTTTATTGCAGCAGATACTGGGTCAGTTGAATACAATAAAGGATCTAGCCCTTATAGTGAACGTGCATTAAATGTAGGAAATATAGATAGTAGCATCGACGCAGGAGGATTAGAACGAGCAGCAGAATCATCAGAAAAAGGACCTGGTGTAGACTGCTGGGCTCCTGGTACAGACATAATGAGTACTACTAGTAATACAAATAAATTTACGGATGGTCCTTATCCAGCAGATGAAAACTTTAGAATTTGTAATATAACAGGTACGTCAATGGCAGCACCACAAATTGCTGGTATGATGTCATTATGGTTACAATTAAATCCTTCTGCAACTCCTGCACAAGCTAAAGCATTTGTTCAGTCAAGTTCTAAAGAAGATCAAATTTATACAACAAATTTAGATAATGATTATACTGATACTAGAAGTTTACTAGGTAGTGGAAACAGGTTTGGATTTAACAAATTTAATAGTGCAGTCAAATTAAGACTAGGTGCTTCTGCTGCAAGTGGAGGCGATTATGTAGCACCTACATACACACTTTCATCTAGTTCACCTTCTGTAAACGAAGGATCTAGTGTAACAGTAACGTTGACAACAACAAATATTGAAGATGGTACAGAAGTAGGATACACAGTAAGCGGTGTATCATCAGCAGATATTGGTGCTTCACTAACAGGCGTATTCACTATCAATAACAATACAGCATCTAAGGTCTTCTCACTAGTTGCAGATGCATCTACTGAAGGCACAGAAACAATGGTAGTTTCTCTAGATGGTATTGCACAAAGCGTGAGTATCACAGTTAATGATACAAGTCAAACACCTGCTGCACCAACATATACTGCGACACCTTCTACAACAAACGTAAACGAAGGTACTGCACTAACTATTGATGTTACAACTACAAGCGTAGATAATGGTACAACATTGTACTGGACAGTGTCGAGCGCAGCAGATTTTGACACAACTAGCGGTAGTTTTCAAATTAATTCTAACGCAGGATCGTTTAGTGTAACGCCAGCAGAAGATGCACTTACAGAAGGTTCAGAAACATTTACTGTAAGTATTAGAACAGGTAGTACTAGTGGCACAGTGGTAACAGCCACTACAAATATTACGATTAGTGACACTAGCACCACTCCAGCAGGCACTGTTTATAATGTTACAGTTGCAAGCGGTACGAACCAATATGGTACAGGAAACAAATATTATATAGAAGGATTTAGCGGTGCAAGTCCTGCTGTAAATCTAATTGAAGGCGAAACTTACATATTTAGACAGGATGATGCATCTAACGCAACGCATCAATTATTGTTCTCAAGCACTGCTAACGGAACCTGGGGAGGTGGAGTAGAATATACACAAGGTGTAACTAAAGTAGGCACTGCAGGTAGCTTAGGTGCTTATACACAAATTGTAGTGCCTGTAAGTGCTCCTACTTTATATTACTATTGTATAAATCACGACGGTATGGGCGGTACAGCAAATACTCCGTCACCGGCTACTCCAACCTATGACAGTGTAACTTCTCCTGCAACTGTTAACGAAGGACAATCTGTAGAGTTCACAGTAACAACACAAAATGTCCCAGATAGCACAACTGTAGGATACACAATAACAGGCATAAGTGCAGATGACTTGAGTGCAGGATCTTTAACAGGAAATATAGTAATAACTGCAAATACAGGTTCAGTAAGTGTAACACTTGCAGAAGACGCTACAACAGAAGGTTCAGAAATTATGACCCTTACATTAGCTGCAACTGACAGTGCTGCTAATTCTACAGGAGCTATTAGTTCAAGCACAACAATTACTGATACAAGCCAAACACCTGTTGCAACTTACAATGCTACCCCGGCAGCAACAGACATCGATGAAGGATCTCCACTGACTATAAACGTAGCAACAGCTAATGTACCAGATGCAACAACTTTATATTGGACTGTAACAAACACAGGTGACTTTGGATCAGCAAGTGGTAGCTTCGTTATTAATAGTAATGCAGGATCATTTACAGTTACTCCTACAGCAGATTCAATCACAGAGGGTGCAGAAACATTTACTGTAAGTATTAGAACTGGTAGTGTAAGTGGTACAATTGTTGATACAACAAGTAATATTACAATCAATGATACATCTACATTTACACCAGACTACACAATTACAGTAACTAATAGTGGCAACTCATATAATCTATCAGGCACAGATAGAAATGGTGCAGTAAGTGGATCACAACCATTCTTGAACTTTAATAGTGGTGATAGAGTGAGATTTAGTGTTAACTCAAGTACTTCAAGTGCGCATCCGTTCTACATTAAAACAACACAAAGTACAGGCACAGGAAACCAAGTTTCAGGTGCTACTGGACAAGGTACTACTACAGTAGACTGGGATACATCAATTGATGGTGCAGGATCATATGGATACCAATGTTCAATACACTTTAGTATGTGGAACACTATAACAATTACGTAAGGAACTTTTATGGCAATACAATTAATTAATATTGGTAATGTTGCAAACGACGGTACTGGTGACGATCTTCGCGAAGCGATGATTAAAATAAATCAAAATTTTGAAGAACTTGATTTACGAGACGACGAACAAACAACCGCTAGTAACCTAGGGTTTGGTTCGTATGGTATATTTAAAGATAAACTTAATTATGATCTTAGATTTAAAGGTTTGACTGCAGGCACTGATGTTACTATAAGTGAAGGCGAAGAATCATTAACTATCAATGCCGATGGCGGTATCAAAACAATTTCTATAGCATCAGACGTTAATGCTGTTGACCTTGCAGACAATGCAATTGTAGGTATAAAGGGCGGCTCAAATATTGATACAACTATAATTGACGGTGAGTTGAGAGTAAGTTATACTGGACCTGAAGAGGTTGAAGATGATTTAACACCTAATTTAGGCGGCAATCTTATTGGTAATAATTTTAATATACAAAATTGTGATACAATACAAGCAAATAATTTTTACGGAAATTTTAACGGAGATTTAAATGGTACTGTTTATGGTATTGATGTAAGATCTATTAATCTTACTGAATTTGATTTTGGCTCAAGTTTCTCTCCTAACATTGTTAGTTCACTAGACTGGTTTATGTATAATAACGATGTCGATTTTGGAAGTTTTAACACGCCTACTCCTATAGACAGTGACTTTGGCACCATCATTACATAACATAAACCGATAAATACGTTGTATAAGGAAAAATCTATTATGACGTTTAACCCATCTGTATTAGGATTAATATCAACAACTGGCACTACTAGATCAGAAACAGTTTTTGAAAAAAACCAAAACTTTTTAACAGTTACAAGTGACGGTAATCCATCTCCCGCAAGAGTAGATATAACAGAAGTACAAGATCAGTCATACAACTTCAGCTTTGTTTATAGAGCAGGAGACAATACTCAATATCCACAAGAGATAAGAAGTACAGAAGATATTGGTATCTTTAGTAATGGTGTAGTGTTTAGAAATGATATTTCGTCAAAGCAATTACCAAACTTCAATAAAAATTCTCCAGTTGGATTAAATTTTAACAAACTGCATTTTGCAAATCAATTTGAATTAGACGGTGACAGTGGTGAAATTATAAACGGAAAATATTTTTATAAGTCCGGAGCCTTTTTAAAAAACGGATGGGATTACCAAAGTGTATGGGGTAGCAAAGCATATTACGCCGATACAAATTTTGAACAAGATTATTACAGGCATACTGACGGGCACAGTAAAATATTAGGATTCAGTTTTGACGGTTATCCAATTTATGGACCATTTGGTTATGCAACTCCTACAGATTCTTCATCTGGAGTGAAATTAATCAAATCTAGCTATAGGAAAAAATTAGGAGATTCTCATAGAAATCCTAATTGGAAATATGATAGTGTCATAACACTAAATGATAATTCTGAAGTTACACTTACATCTGGCGCATTTTTAGAAGATTATGAATATGTAAAATCTAAAAGCACGTTAGATGAATTTAATGGACAATATTGTGTCACACCAGATTTTCCTGAAGGCACCTATGCATACTTTTTAACATTTGAAGATGAAGAATGTACACAACCTGCCTACCCTTATATAATAGGTAATTCAACAAGACAGCAAAGAGTGTTTGACGAGCCATTGCCAGAAGAAGCTCTGTTCAGAGGTGAGGGCTTATGGTCTGTAGCAACAGGTGCAAGGATTACTACACTAATAGAAAGGAATGTTGTTTATATACCTTTACCACTTTATAATATAGAAGGAATAACTACAGAATTAATAAGTGGTGAAATCCCAGCAGGCTTAAGATTTGAAGGCAATGTTATAGTAGGCACAGTATATGAAGTTGCGTTTAATAAAACTTTCACTGGAGTAATTAGAGCCACATATGGTGATACTTTTGAAGATAGAACTTTAGAAATAGCAGTTTCGGGGCCAGATGCTCCTGAATGGATTACAGCAAAAGGATTATTACCTGTAGGTAATAATAATACTTTTTATATTCTCGATAGTGAAATTATAGATTTTCAACTAGAAGCTATAGATAGTGATCTTAGTGCAGGTGATGAGTTGCGATATTATATTGCAGACGGTGATGGCGAATTACCGCCAGGTATAACTTTAGACGAAAACGGAAGAATATATGGCACCACAGAACCATTACTTTCCTTAGATAAAAGATACGCAGGCGGCAGATATGATATGGCACCATTTAGTGTGCTACCTTTAGACTTTGCAGCAGTAGGAGGTTACTACGGAACACGAGACTCTGATACTGTAACTTCACAAAGTAATCTAATAAAATTGAATAGGTATTATCCATTTGCTGTCACAGTATCGGATGGACAGCGTTTTGTAAAAAGAGAATTTAGAATTTTTGTAGTAGGGGACGATTTCTTAAAGGCAGACAATACAGAAATGGAAGCCGGCACAACTTTGTTTAATGCTGATGCAACTCACGTCAGAAATCCAACCTGGCTTACGCCCAGAGATTTAGGTTTTAAGAGAGCTAACAATTATGTAACTATTCCAATTGATATAATTAATAATCCTACATTAGAGGGTGCAATAACATACACATTAGAAAACCTAAACGACGACGACTCTACTTCTGAATTACCTCCTGGTTTAAGTTTGGATAAGAATACGGGCGAGCTTTATGGTATTATTCCTTACCAGTCAGCAATTGTACAGGATTACAAATTTACAATAAGAGCAACACGTAGAGTTTCCGACTTAGAAACCTTAACAATTTTTGGCACTTATTATGAAGATACTTTACTAGGAAAAAACAGTTTCAAAATTTATAAAACTGATTTGACAGGAACTTTAGACGGTGTAAATGATTTGTTTGAACTTGTAGGAGAAGAAATACTTGTAGAAGACAATTTGTATACTGTAACAAGTGTAGATGATCGTGATGCTAATTATGACCTTATTGTTTTAGATCAAACTCTTGCACCTAAAATTAGTTTATTGGCAACTAGGACTGCAACAGCAGGACAAGATCATTTCTTTGTTTCTAGATTGGCAGAAAAAGACAAATCCACATATCAAGGAAGAACTTTAAAATTTAGCGAAAACGAATCTTATAAAATTAGTAGTATAACTCCTTTTATAGAATATAACATACGACAAAATAATCCATCTAATGATGATATATATCCTGCAGATGTCCCAGTAATAATGACTGAATACACAAATTATTTTGTTGGAGATTTCGCTATATGGCCAATTACATCAGGCGGAAATGGAAGAATTTTTAAATGTATAGAAGCACATTCTATGCAACCTATTACAGATGAAAATAATGAGATAGTGTTAAACGAGGAAGGACAAGTTCAAATACAGTTTGAGCAAACTAAATGGGAAGAAGTTGCTGAAACATTAGAGCAACTTAGTATTGCTGATAGAATAAATGCTGCTGCGCAATCTCTAGAAGAAAAATACGGCGCGGCATATGTAAGACGTATTACACGCGGTGTATGGAATATACGTATACCTAGCAACAGTCAATCTCGTATAATTGAAAATATAAGAAGCTTCTTTGAAAGCTCAGACAGTACAGAATTTGAAATTGAACTAGTTAGAGATAATGAAGATAGAATATTACTAGATACAAACTTGTCTAGACAAATAGCAGGAGGAAATAATGTAGGAATAGCATTATTCCAAAATCAATTCTTTTATAAAAACATTATTAAGAGTAGCGAAGATCCTGTAAATATTCCTTCAAGTGTAAAAACATTTGAAGTAAAAATCTTAGGTGAAGTAGACACAGATATTACTTGGCTAACAGATAAAGATTTAGGAACAATACCTGCAAACTTTCCTAGTACATTAAAAGTAGTTGCACAATCTACTGTACCTGACACAAAAATGGTATACACTTTAGAAAGCGGAAAACTACCAAATGGATTAATTCTATCGTATTCGGGCGAGATTATTGGAGCAGCAAGACAATTTGGAGACATAGACAATCCAGGGTTGACTATATTTGAAAGTAAAGCAGTCACGTGGGACGGTGAGTTGCCAGGTGATACAACCTTTGACAGGAATTACAAGTTTACTGTCAAAGCGAGAGATAGATTTAATTTTAAAACTATTACCAAGGAGTTTAGTTTACTTGTAGAAGATTTAGATGATACACAATATACAGATGTTGTTGCAAGACCAATGTTGCCACGTACACAGCGTAGTCTTTATAAAGACTTTATTAGTAATACAGATGTGTTTGTTCCTAGCTATATCTATAGACCAAATGATGAAAGATTTGGTGTGCAAAAAAATATCGAGATGTTAATGTATGCTGGTATAGAGGCTACCGAAATAGACAAATTTGTTGCTGCTGCTGCAAAAAATCACAAGAGGAAAAAATATATTCTAGGTGATTTTAAAACAGCTAAGGCAATAGACCCTGCTACAAAGGAAATTGTGTACGAAGTTGTGTATATAGATGTTATTGATCCAGCAATGCCTAAAACAAGTGGAGCAAGAACGAGTTTTAGAATTAATACAGAATCTAATATTACTGTAGATAGCATTCAATATGCAGGTAAAGATGATATTACAAAATACGGCTTAGGTACAGACGAACTTCCTGTTTATGGTAGACAGATAGTGAAATTTGTTTTTGTTGAAAATGATACACTAGTAATAGAAACAAGGTCCGGAGATGCAGTAGATGTGAATGTTGATAACAACGATTTTGATTTAACAATTAGAGACGGCAATGAATTTAACGTTATACTTACTACAAGTCCTGCTGAACCATATAGATTACGTCCAAAAACAAATACCATAAAGGCAGATTCAGATGCAATCAAAGTTAGTAATGCAAAAGATGATGTAAGATATATAAGTAATATTGCTAATATGAGAAATAGAATTAGCGATATAGGTAAAAAAGAAAGAAACTTCCTTCCGTTATGGATGAGATCAGCACAGGCAGGCTTTCAAGAATTAGATTTTGTAAGTGCAATACCAGTCTGTTATTGTTTGCCTGGTCGATCAGATGAAATACATAGAAATATTGTAGCAAATGGTTTTGATACAAAACAAATAAATTTTGATATTGACAGATATATTGTAAAGAGAACAAAAGATAGCAATGAAGAAAAATATGTTGTGTTCGCAAACTATCAGTTCAATGTATAATAACGATAAATAGTATTGTAAAAGAGGAATTAAAATGGCCAGTAATATTGTAAGTAGCACAATTGATGCAACATACCCAGTAGCAGGTGTCGACAACGATACTCAAGGGTTTCGTGACAATTTTCAAATTATTAAAGATGGTTTAGCACAAGCATCTAGTGAGATTACAACACTACAAGACACTACAGTAAAATTAACAGATACTGATCAAGGTGTGGTTGAAAACGACTTTAATGAAAGTAGTATTTTAGATGCTTCTTTAGATAATGTAACGTTTAAGTTAAAGCCTAACGAAAACTGGGAAGCACCAGCAGCTAATGTTGACATTGGTAGAGGCCATTACCAAGTATACACACTTATGCCGGCAATCGGTTCTGATGTAACTGTACAGTTCAGCCTAGAAAACTGGCCAATAAGAAATACAAATAACGGTGTTGCAAGAGTATCATTACATATTTTAGGTAATGGTAATAATAATGTAATCAAATTAGTTGCAGCAAACGGAGGTGCAATATATACACCTAGTGATTGGCCCGCTACAGGCAATACGGCAATTGATACTGCCACTGATGATTCCGCAGCTTTTGTTGTAACAAGCACAACACAGCCCGTAATAGTAGATTTATGGAGTTACGATTCAGGTACAACAGTATATGCAAATCTATTAGGCCAGTTTGCAAAATCATCAGATGCATAATAATCCTTTAATAAATGATCTTTCACATCTGTCAATAAATGAGGTAGAAGAAAAAATAATAGTTCTTCAACGCAGATACTTTCAGGCAACAAATCCGAGTGTACAATCCCAATTATTGCATTATCTAAACATTTACAAAGAAGAAATGTCTACAAGGCGTGCAAAAGAAATGCAAAAACAAAAACAAATACAAGATGGTGACGAAAATTCACTTGACAATTTGATTAATATATCATAAAATAACTTTATGCTTATGAAAACAGACGACTTAGGTATTCCACGATTTTCTAACCGCGATCTTATCGATATGATTTATAGTGGTCAAGCTGATAAGGTACACGTTGTATTATGCGATCAGTCAGATGATATAGATAGGTTCAATAGTGCAATGGAAGCGCAAGGTATGAGCCCATTGCAAAAGTATATTCCATTAGATGTAGATCAAAAGACTTTTGACGGTGTATGTCAAAGTGAATGGTTTATGCCCGATGAATATAAGTCAATTAGTGTTGAACACTGGATATTTGCTAAACTACAAGAACATTTACAAGACTCAAATCCTACTAATGTAGAAAACACGAAAGAATGGGGTAGATGTCTTGATGAACTAGTTGCATTTGCAGATAGAGATATGAATAATCTTTTGAGATATATGATCTATCTTGTTGATTTTATGCGTGAAAACAATATAGTTTGGGGTGTAGGTAGAGGTTCAAGTGTAGCAAGTTTTGTGCTATATTTAATAGGTGTACATCGAATAAACTCAATCCAATATGACCTGGATTGGCGTGAGTTCCTGAGATAAGTAAGTATATAACATTAAGGAGACTAAAATGTCAAAAGTAGCAGCCGGTAAAAAACAGCATAGAAGTATGCGAGGTAAATCAGTAGATATGGATCTACTAAGAAAACGTAACGAGTTAACACCTGCTGTAGGTAATGCTAGAGTTAATGCACGTGGCGATGAATTAGGTCCAGGCGGACAGATTGTAAAAAAGCGTGAAGAAATTGTTAGTGAACATTATGCTACAGCAAACGCAAGTGCAAGACGTCCAGCAGCCGAAGAAGTTGTTGAAGAGCCAGCAGTTGAAGAGCCTGTAGTAGAAAAGAAAAGAGCTACACGCACTACAAAAAAAGCTGACAATCCAGCAGAAGTAGCAGCTGAAGAAGCAGTACTAGATGCAGAAGAAGAATGGATTGAAGACGAAGACGGCAATTTTGTTAAAAAAGGTGAGTAATGGCTATAAATCTTAATACAATTAAAGGCAAGCCACGAGCAATTGGTAATAGAGTATTAGTAACAGATATGTACTTTGGTGAACAAACTACAGAAAGTGGCTTGATTATTAGCACAGACGACGGTAAAGAAAGAGGCATCTACCCTCGCTGGGCCAAAGTTTATTCAAAAGGTCCAGATAACAAGGATGATTATTCTATAGGAGAGTGGATACTTGTAGAACACGGTCGTTGGACACGTGGTATTAAAATAGAAACAGAAGATGACGGTGAAATTGAAGTGCGTATGGTAGAAGCAGAAAGTGTTTTAGCATACAGCGACGAAAAACCAAGCGGTGTGCAAATAGGAAGCACTACCGGAAATGGTGAATCTGTAACAGTTCCTAGTTTTTAACGGAGAGAAAATGCCAAATCCATTTAAAGATATTGACACGTTCGGTTCTGCGTGTGATCAAGAGCCAAGCGAAGCAAACTATAAAATGTATCTTAGTTTGATCAAAGAAGAATACGAAGAACTACAAGAAGCAGTTGAAGCAAATGACACTGTAGAACAACTTGACGCACTAATTGATATTCTTGTTGTTACTATGGGTGCTATTCGTGCTGGCGGCTTTGACGGAGAAGGTGCCTGGAAAGAAGTTATGGATACTAACTTTGCTAAGATTGATCCAGACACAGGCAAAGTTCGCAAACGTGAAGATGGCAAGGTTCTAAAGCCAGAAGGGTGGAAGGCGCCTGAACTTGCACAGTTTGTAAAATGAACTTATGGGTATTTGGATGCAGTTTTAGTGTAGGTAGCAAATTCCATAACAATAAACTTTGGAAATACCCTGAAAACTGGATAGACATAGTTGCAAAAAATTTAGGAATAACAAACTATAATAATTTTGCACAGTTTGGTGTTTCTAATGAATTTATTTTCAAATCTTTTGGAGAAAACTTTGGTAATTTCCGGGCTGGAGATTACGTTCTAATACAAACTACCAGTCCTATTAGGAAATGGTTTTTTGAAGACCATCCTAATCATTCTAATATAACCAATATGAGATCCGGTACGTTTAGCAGTGCAGAAGAATCTGCACTCAAAAGCTATCTCACTGTGTTACAAAATGATAATTTTGATGATATTTTATATACACAGTTCTTGTATGCAGTTAGCTATTTTATTATAAACAAACCAACTGTAAAGTTTTTAATATTGCCAGGGTTTGGCGATGCTCCTAATGTAGACGGTAACCTTGCAAAAATTGGAGAACACGAGTTTGATTCAGAATCTACCTTAAATAAATTTTATGATACACATCATTGGGATCCGAGATTAAATCATATGACGTACAACAATCATAAAATACTAGCGCAAAAAGTTACAGATTATCTATTAAATAAAGACAATACAATAGATTTAATCAACGGTTTTGAAAATAATTTGTACAACAAAGATTATATAGGAGAAGATAATGAGTACAATAACTGAAGCACGTAGAGGTTTTGACGAAGGACTTCGAGAGTTTATGCTTAATATGTATAACCACACAGCAGCAGGTTTAGCAGTAAGTGGCATTGTTGCGTGGTTAGTATATTCGTCAGGAATGCTTGCTGCAATGGCAGGATCAATTTGGTTATTTGCATTTGCTCCACTAGGTATGATCCTAGTTTACAGTTTTGCAGGACAAAACTGGAGTTATGATACACTGCGCAACTTTTATTACGCATTTACAGCAGTAATGGGTGTAGGGCTTGCACCTATTTTTGCAGTATACACAGGGGCAAGTATTACACAAGTATTCTTTATTACGGCTGCAACATTTGCTAGTGCAAGTCTGTGGGGATATACAACTAAGAGAGACCTGACAGGTTTCGGACAGTTTCTTTTTATGGGATTGATCGGCATAATAATTGCAAGCATTGTGAATATTTTTATGCAAAGTAGTGCAATGATTTTTACGATTAGTGTATTAGGTGTGTTTATTTTTACAGGTTTAACTGCCTGGGATACGCAAAATGCAAAAAGAATATATGTGGAACACGGCGCTGATCCTAGATACGGTATACAATTTGCAATAAGTTTATATTTAAATTTTGTAAATCTATTCCAAATGTTATTATCTTTATTAGGAAATAGAGACTAAAAAACACTTGACTCCTTAGCATTTATACGTTATAATATGTATAAAGTTAAGGAGATCAATCTATGTTATTACCAGCACCTCAAACAGCAGGCATAGGTACTACTGGTGCAACAGGAATTGCACTAATGATACTACACATTACAGGTTACTTAACAGGATGGGCTTGGCCTATTCTGTATGTAGCTTTGATTTTTTCAGGCATTGGACAAGAAAATAGAAAAGGCAAAAATAAATGACAATTCACGCAATGATTGATTTAGAAACATTGCATACTACTCCTCAGGCAGCTGTTCTTACTGTAGGGGGAGTTAAGTTTGATCCTAACAACGAAAGCGAACCGCATAGTGAATTCTATTACAAATTAGATTTAGATTCACAAGAACGTGATGTAAGCGACGATACTATTGCTTGGTGGGGTCAACAAGATTCTAAAGTACAAGATGAAGCTTTCAGTCCTGAAGGTCGTGTTCAGATAGACGAGTTTTTAGATAGCCTTCCTAAATGGATGGTAGGTGTTGATGTACTATGGGGACACGGATACGGCTTTGACATTACTATTATTGAGGATATGCTACGGCAACGTGGCAAACCTATTCCGTGGCAATTTTGGCAAGTAAAAGATAGCCGTACATTGTTAAGTTGTTGTAAAGTAGATCCACGCAAAGCAATGCAAACAGATCTTCATAATGCATTAGCGGACGCATACTTCCAAGCAAAATCAGTGCAGATAGCATATAAAGAGTTAGGAATTCAAAGTTGACAGAATTTGAAAAAGGTATTACAATAGTTTGTGACGAGCCAGAATTTACATTAGATTTAGAACTAATGCCATTGACTACAGATGTAGAAGAAGTAAATTCAGTTGCAAGAGAAAAAATAAAAGAACTTAAAGTAACACACGGAGAAGCACTTGAAAGATTTATGGGTAGAAAAATATCGTCCAAAAACAGTTGATGGTTATGTTTTTAGAGACGAAGCGCAAAAGGCACAAGTAAAAACGTGGATAAAAGACAAAACAATTCCGCATTTATTGTTCAGCGGCAACGCAGGAATAGGAAAAACAACTCTAGCAAAACTATTGTTCAACGAACTAGAAGTAAACGACTTAGATATTTTAGAAATAAACGCTAGTCGTACAAATAGTGTAGACGATGTAAGAGATAAAATTGTTAACTTTGTACAAATGATCCCATTTGGGGACTTTAAGGTTGTATTACTAGATGAAGCAGATTACTTATCACCAAACGCTCAAGCAGCTCTCCGTGGGGTTATGGAGGAGTATCATACTACTGCTCGTTTCATTCTTACTTGTAACTATCCAAATCGTATTATACCCGCTTTGCATAGTAGGTGTCAAGGTTTCCACATTGCTAAAATTGACCAAACTGAGTTCACGGCTAGAGTTGCTGAAATCCTTATCACTGAAGGTGTTACTCCAGATTTGGATACGCTCGATACGTATGTAAAAGCAACATATCCAGACTTGCGCAAGTGTATCAATACTGTACAAATGAATAGTGTTGACGGTGTGCTGAACAAACCCAATGAAGGCGACACTGGCGAAAGCGACTGGAAACTGGATATGGTTGAACTGTTTAAAGCAGGCAAGATTCAAGAAGCACGTAAACTATTGTGCGGTGCAATACGTCCAGAAGAGATGGAAGAAGTGTATCGCTGGCTATATGACAACATAGAACTGTTCGGCGACGAAGAAAAACAAGATACAGCAGTGCTTACTATCAAGCAAGGAATGGTAGATCATACACTTGTTGTTGATCCAGAAATAAATTTAGCAGCTACATTAATTAGACTTGCGAGAATTTAATGAGTAAAGTTGGTGTTTATTTTCATATACCACGCACTGGAGGTACCTTTGTAAATCACGCAGTAGGCAATTGGTTATCGGATGAGCATTGGCAAACACACTATAATTACACCGAAAATAGTAGTATGCTAGAAGCTCAACAGCGTATGATACCTAATTTAGCTAACAGAACACAAGAGCAGTGTGATAATTTAAAAATCATAAGCGGTCATAGTGTAAATAGTCAAAGCCATCATTGGATAAAAGGTCACAGAACACCTCTATATTTTACAACTATACGTGATCCAATTGAAAGAGTATTGTCAAGTTATAATTACAAACGAACAAAAGCAATAAAATTACAAGATCCTATTGCTTTTTCCCATATCGCTCCTGTGTTAGACACTGGTCCTCGTGATGCACTTAAAAATTATAATGATTATGATACACTTTTTGAATATGCCTTAGACTGCACACCAGAAATTAATTTACAATCTAAATGGCTTATAAAAAGTTTTTTTGACTACAATTATCATACACAAAAATTTGAAACAAAATCTATAAATGAATTAAATGTATCATTAGTTACTGATAATGAACAAACCTTTCCTTATTGGATGTGTGTAGAAACTGTACTAGATAATCGTATTATTGATAATTGTATAGAACAGCTTTGGTTTTTAGGGGACTTTGTTAACCTAGAAAATGATACAAAAACTATTTGCCAACATTTAGGCTTGACCTACAACTCAGTAGATAAATTACAACATAACTCTTCGTTTTTACCTAGGTGGACATTAGACGAAGTAAAACAACAATCAGATTATAATCATTTAGTAAATCTATTTGCAAACGATTATTATCTATATGAAAAAGCAAAAGCTTTTAGGATGAAACTATGACTTACTTAGTGACTGAAAATTGTATAAAATGTAAACATATGGATTGTGTAGAGGTTTGTCCTGTAGACTGTTTCTACGAAGGTGAAAATTTCCTAGTCATTAATCCTGATGAGTGTATTGATTGCGGAGTTTGTGAACCAGAATGTCCTGTTGATGCAATTGTTCCTGATCATTCAATACAAGACGCTGATAAGTGGAATGAAATTAATTTGAAATATAGTTTAATCTGGCCTAATATTACACAATCGAGGCAAGAAGATGTGCCTGTAGACGCAAAAGAATGGGACGGGGTTCCTAATAAGTTTGCAGAGCATTTTAGCGAGGCACCGGGAAAGGGTGATTAATGATAAAAGCAATTTTAGCCTGCGACGAACAAGGCGGCGTCAGTAAAAACGGAACATTACCGTGGCCAAATAACAAAAAAGATTTGTCTTGGTTTAGAGATAACACCCGTGGACATATAGTAGTGATGGGATCTACTACTTGGGAAGATCCGCATATGCCAAGACCTTTACCTAAAAGGGTCAACGTACTTGTTACTAGTCGAGAAGATGAATATCCAGGAGCCCACGGTTATATCAACGGAGATCTAAATGCACATTTAAGAAGTTTAGAAATTGAATCTCCTGGTTTAATAACTTGGGTGATCGGCGGACCAAATATTGTAGAACAAAGTTTAGGTGTAATTGACGAATTTTATTTAAGTCGCATTCCGGGCGATTACGACTGCGATACACACTTGCCAATGAAGAAAATTGAAACACTATTTAAAGTAAAATGGGAAGACGAACACCCAGAAGTTAAGTTCCAAATATTGGAGAAAAGATGAAACAATATCTTGATGCACTAAAATACATTTTAGAGGATGGCAAAGAGCGTAACGATAGAACTGGTGTAGGAACACTAGGTGTATTTGGATATCAAATGCGTTTCGATTTGCGCAACGAGTTTCCAGCAGTCACTACAAAAAAACTTGCGTGGCGCAGTGTAGTAAGTGAACTACTATGGATGCTAGAAGGGTCTAGTGACGAACGTAGACTTGCTGAAATACACTACGGTAAGCCTAGAGAAGAACTAGTAGGCAAAACTACTATCTGGACTGCTAACGCAGACAAGCAAGGTAAAGAACTTGGATATGTTAATGACGACAAAACTAAAGACCTAGGTCCTGTATATGGACATCAATGGCGTACTTGGGATGCACAACTTGGTTTTGTAGATCAAATTGCAGAAGTGCTTGAAAATTTATATTACAATCCAGAAAGCCGCAGACATATTGTAAGTGCCTGGAATGCTGATAGAGTAAATGTAATGGCACTTCCGCCTTGTCATACATTGTTCCAATTTCACGTACAAGACGGTGAACTAAGTTGTCAACTTTATCAGCGTTCGGCAGATATGTTCTTAGGTGTACCATTTAATATTGCAAGTTATAGTTTACTTACTAATATGTTTGCACAACTACTAAATTTAAAAGTAGGCGATTTTGTATGGACAGGCGGCGACTGTCATATCTATCAAAATCATATGGAACAAGTAAACGAACAAATTACTAGAGAACCTAGAAAAGGTCCTATATTAGAAATGCCCAAGTTTACAAATCTAGATGAGCTTGTAAACACTACTCCTAACCAATACATACTACACGGGTATGAACCTATGGATAGTATTAAAGCACCTATGGCGGTATAATGTTCAAAAAGAAGTACGATATATATTTTGAAACAGACAACTATGCTGTGCGTAAGTATGCGCCAATAGGATTAGCTAAAGATTTTGTTCCTGAAAAATTTAAAAATATGGAACCATTTGTTAAAAAAGAAAAACATATGATAGACAGTATTAAAACTGTTAAAGCGTGTCCTGGTATATCTGAATACATTGGGTTAGGTTATGTAATTCCAGCTTGGTGCGATATGGAATTTTATCCTGACGAATATGGGCAGGTAGGAGCAAGGTACAGCGATCCTTCTTATGGACACGCATATCATTACCCAGAACAAATGGCAGATTTTAAAGAAGATAAATTTAAATTTCGTACGCCAATAAAATTAGATAATCCTTGGTACACTTACTCTGAACCAGGCTGGAGTTTATTATACCTGCCAATGCTATACCACGAAGAAAAAAACTGGGAAGCAGTACCGGGCATAATTGATCACGATGTTGGTGCGTTGAGAAGCCCTATTAATATTATGTTAAAAGAACCTAAAGAAACTTTTATCAAACAAGGGGAACCAATAGTGCAAGTTGTTCCTATTTATAGACAAGATGTCAATGTACGAACCCGCGATCTTAATGAAACTACATTAAAGCGGAACAAAAGTGTATATACAATGTTTGCAATGTCTTTTAAGGGCTGGACTAAGTATATGAAAAAACACAAAAGGTACAATATAGATACTTTTGATACTGACTTACCTAAATGAAACATATTAGTGCTTTTTTTGATCGTGTAGAAGAGCCATTTGAAAAATTTGCTTGGTTTCCTGTAAAAAGTAGTTTTAGCAAAAAGCGTATTTGGCTTAAAAAATATATCGAATTACATATATACTTTGATGAAACAGGAAGACCTCCTATACAAGGACGTAGTTGGATTCTACGTTATACTCAAAATGAATATTTACTATATTTGTTAAAGAAAGGAAAAAATGAAGGATAAGTTTATTACCGCATATATGGATGTTGCAGAACGCTTTGCACAACTAAGTTCAGCAAAGCGACTGCAAGTAGGTGCGATTGTTGTAAAAGATGATCGAATTATCTCTATTGGATATAATGGTATGCCTAGCGGATGGAATAATTGTTGTGAAGAATGGGACGGTGAGGACGAATGGGGCAACACCATTTGGAAAAGTAAAAAGGAAGTACTTCACGCTGAAACCAACGCAATTGCTAAACTTGCCCGATCACCCGAAAGCGGCGAAGGGGCTGCTATCTTTATTACACACGCACCTTGTATAGATTGTGCTAAACTGATCTATCAAAGTGGAATAGCCACTGTGTACTACAAAAATGAATATCGTAGCACACAGGGCATTGATTTTTTGACAAAGTCAGGTGTTGTTATTCATCACCATAAACCTTAAGAACTTCTTTTACTGCATTGTGTCTTTCAATGTCGCCCTGTCCAAAGTTCACTATGTCTATAAAGTTTGCTGTTGAATTAAATAGACGGTTAGTAAAATCAATCAGACCATTATCTTTAAGTCTGTCTGCTTGTGCTAAGTCGCCTGTAACAGCCATCATTGAATTTTCTCCTAGTCTTGTTAATAACATTTTCATTTGACTAGGTGTTGCATTTTGCATTTCGTCTGCTAGTATGAATGCATTTTTGAATGTTCGTCCGCGCATATAAGCAAGCGGAGCTATTTCTATAATACCTTCTTCTATCATACCCTCTATTTGTTTAGCATCAAAATATTCACGCAAAACATCAAATATAGGCCTTGTCCACGGTGCCATTTTTTGTTCTAGCGTACCCGGTAAGAAGCCTAAATCTTCGTCAACTGACACTGCTGGTCTTGTGACGATAATTTTGTCTACTTTGCCTTCTTTAAATTGTTTAACTGCTACCTGCACGGCTAATAAAGTTTTACCCGTACCTGCAGGGCCGATACCGAAAACTATGTCTTTGGTTTCGTCTAACAGTTTTAGTACATATTGTTCTTGATTTTTGTTTCTTGGAAGTATAGTTACATCTTGTTTTTTGTTGAATGGTTTAAAGTCAACTACGTTTGAGTAGTTATTTGAATGCTGCCGCGCAGCCTTTCTTTTAGCACCCATTAAGTGTCCTCCTTTGGATGTGGAGTAGAACATCTGCTCGTAGGAGCAATTGTCCTACAAAGTATTTACCATACTTACACAAGAAAAAAAGTATTTGTTATCTCTGTAAATACGATAAATAAGTATAGCTAAGATTGGATTTATAATATGCACGATGTAATGGACATAATAAAAAACGTTGAGTCTATATATGAGTCAAACACATCATTTCAAGTTTTGAAAGATTTTGAAAGAGTTTTAGATGATCTTGATTTATATGTATATACAAATTGGAAAGACGGAGAAATAGCCGAAGGTCCAGTAATTGATAGACACTGGGTAACAGTAAGCTTTTTTTGGCCAGAAGCAAATATGCCAGATCCAATGGGCGGTAAACGTCTATTAGATTATGATTGTAAAGTGCGTTACAAAAAGAGTCATTTAATCGAGCCACGTAAAATTGAATCACCTGATGATATTAGACCGGGGACCAAAAAAGGCAAACTAGACCGTAATCCGATTTGGGTAGTTGAAATTCAAATGCCTAAAAAACTTATTGCAGACATTTATACAGGTTATATAGAAGATGCCTTCATAGAACCTACACAAGCACCTGCTCCGGCACCCGAACAACAGCCTGCAGAAGATGCAGCGGCAGCACCGGACACTGAAGCAGAAGGAGCAACAATATAATGTCTTTAAAGCAACACGATTTGAGAGACTTAGTAGATCACATAGTTGAAATTGACTCATACAAAAGTAAAATGGGTGCCGATAAAGATATTGTTACTTTGGCATTTTCTACAAAAACTTTAGAAAGTGCTCAAGACTTATCTACTTTTTTTGAAAAAGGTTATAATTTTGTGCTTGATGCTGATGCTACAAAAGGTGAACAGTCAGACGGTACATACAAAGTATTTGTTGAACTTGAAAGAAATAGACAAGTTAGTGAAAATATAATGGAAATTATGAACGGAGTAACAAATCTGACAGCTATTGAAGATATGAAATTCCGTTACTATAAAAATTGGAAAAGCAAAGCAATAAGTCAAGAAACACTTGAAGATTCTATTCCTACTGATCCAGATGACTACGGTTTGAAGGTAACAGAATCTAATATGGATAATTATAAAAACTTTTTTAATCGTAGCTTTGTAGAAGATGTGTATATGGAAGACGATATGCTTATAATTAAGAAAGCATATGCAGATCCTGTTGCATTTAACTTTGTAGACTTTGGACCTACGCAACAAACATTAGATTCTATTAAAGAATCTTTTAACGCAGATGACTTTGCGGAAATTATTTTTCTTTCTAAGTACATCGGCGACTACAACATTACTAAATACGGTAGCAAGCTCACTTTCGAAAACGAAGGACATACGCTTGTACTCGAAAGAGTTGTTGTATAAAGGATAAAAAATGGCAGTAGAAGATTTTGGCTTTGAATTCACCGAAGAAATGGTGATAGAGTTGCTTCGCGGAAACGAGGAAGCAGAAGATTGGTATGACGCAATGTGCGAAATACTACCATTATGGGAAGTAGATTCTGCAGAAAGAGTAGCAATGTTTATTGCACAGTGCGGACACGAATCTAATAACTTTAAAGTACTAAGTGAAAACTTAAACTACAGTGCAAAAGCACTTAATGCAATTTTCCCAAAATATTTTGAAAGGGCAGGTAGAGATGCTCAAGAATATCACAGACAACCTCGCAAAATTGCGAATGTTATTTACGCAGATAGAATGGACAATGGCGATACAGATTCCGGTGATGGCTGGAGATTTAGGGGTGGTGGCATACTACAACTCACAGGTAGATACAATTATACAAAATTTGGAGAAGAAGTAGAAATGTCACCAGAAGAAGCAGTAGAATATGTGCGCACCAAAAAAGGCGCACTAGATAGTGCTTGCTGGTTCTGGGATACAAATAACTTAAATAAGTATGCAGACGCAATGGACATCAAAGGTGCTACAAAACGCATCAACGGTGGATATATTGGTTTAGAAGATCGCGAAAAACACTACAAACACGCTATGGAAGTACTAGGCGGCGATTGGGAACCTGCTGCTATTGTGTACGAAACAGTGCGTTTAGGATCAAAAGGACCAACTGTACGTGCGGTACAGGAAGAATTAGAAATTGGTGCAGACGGTGTCTTTGGCAGAGGCACAGAAGCACACGTAAAAGCTTGGCAGGAAGAAAACGGTCTAACAGCAGACGGTATTATGGGTCCTGCAAGCCTTAAATTAATGTTCGAGGGTTAAATTATGAAACTGTCAGGAATACTTTTAATTGTAATAATGACGATGGGCGGCATAGGTTATTGGTACTATACCGATACCCAAAAAACTATTGCCATCCTAACTGAAAACAATGCAAAATTAGAACTGGCAGTAGCAACCAACGAAGAAACAATCAAAACAATGGCAGCGGACTTTGCTGCTGCCAATGAAGAACTAAAAAAAGTAAACACTGAGTTTGCAAATATTCGCAGACAAAATCAAGAACTAGCGAATAAATTGCAAGACTTAGATATGACTGCTGCTGCCATAGCTAACCCCGCAGGCATCGAACGTGCGGTAAATAGAGGTAGTGAGAATGCAGGCAGATGTTTTGAATTACTAAGCGGTGCCGAACTAACGGAGAATGAGAAAAATGCAGAAAATGCAAGGTCTTTTAACAAAGAGTGCCCTTGGCTTTATGATACTTATAAGTCTCGCGGCTTGCTCAACGACCCCACAACGGATAGAAGTAACGAGCAAACCAATTGATAAACCGGAACTAGTTTTACCCCCGGTTGACGAAGTCAATATGCGCCGTATTGAGTGGATAGTTATCAATGAGAATAATATCGAAGAAGTAAAAGCACGTCTTGAAAGCGAAGGCAAAGCATTTGCATTTTACGCATTAACTGGCGACGGCTATGGCGCACTAGGTTTAAACTTTTCTGATATAAGAGCACTAGTACAACAGCAACAACAAATTATTGTTGCATATGAAAACTATTACAAAGCAGCAGAAGAAGCACTTGATGATGCAGAAGCACAGCGTCAGGCAGAAGCAGAAGCTGATGCAGCAAGAGCAGCAGAAGAATCTAAGGGCATAGACTTAAATCCTTTCGATTAACGATAAATATACATAGTTAACAAGAGGGAAACTATGGATATAATTGGGCGTATGTTTGGTGACACGCTTTGGATTTACACAGCAATAGCGGGATCACTACTAGGGGCAGCATTTTTAGCGTGGTTTAGAAATACACACGCAGCACTTTACTTAATGTCAAAGTTTGATGCACTACTAGATAGTTTAGTAGATAGATTTGGCTGGGACTTTTTACAAGACGACCCAGAAGCTTGGCGTAAAAGATATCCAAAAGTTACAAAAAAAATAGACGATTTAGAATCACGTATTCGTAAGTTAGAAACTAATAGTCACCCTCCAAAAGAATTACACGAATTTGAAGTTTGGCCTGAGCTAGACGCTAGGCTAAAAGCATTGGAGAAGAAACGTGGAAAATGATATAATGAGCGCCGGGGGCGTAGGGCTTGAATTAGCAGAACTAGCAACACCATTCATTGCAGCATTAGTTGCTCTAGTTGTTACATTAATGTTTAAAGATTATGCAACAAAAATTGCAAAGGGTATGGCTTTTAAAATGAATCCAGCATTCAAAGAAGGCGATAAAGTTATACTAGATGGCGAAAGAGCACTAATAGTTAAAATAGGCAACACTGAAACTGTGTTTGGTATACATAAAAGTGGTGGAGAATTTGACGGCGACTATATATGGCGCTATGTACCAAACGAAAGAATACCTGCACTAAAGATAGAAAAGATTATCTTTGATGCGACACCAGAGGTAAATGAAAGAAAAATTGAACAAAATGGGCATAAGATTGACACACTTATTAAGGAGGGAAAATAATGCCACGTAAAAAGCCAGAAGACTTACAAAGCAAAACAAAAGTAGCAGCAGCACCAAAAAACCCTGCTCCAGCAGCTGACCCTGCTCCAGCAGCACCTGCTGCACAGCCAGAAGTTTCCTACGATAGAATGACTATCGATAGAGGAGCAGTCGGTGGAGCAGATATGAATGGTGACGGACACATTTCTAAGGAAGAAATGGAGATGCACTTAGAATTTAAACGCAAAGAACTAGAAGACCAAGATGCTATGCGTGACGCACAGCGTTCTATGGCTTGGTTTGCTCTATTTGGTATGCTATTATATCCATTTGCAGTTGTAGCAGCTAGTTATTTCAATTTAGAAAATGCAGCAAGTGTGCTAGGATCGATGGCAGCTACATACTTTGTTTCAGTAGCAGCAATTGTTATGGCATTCTTTGGTGCACAAGCATACAAGGGTAAAGCTAAGTAGTCATTAATTAGCAACTCAAGTATCTACTAACGCTAAGTATTATTATGGATTATTATCAAATACTTGGTGTTAGTAGAACTGCTTCGCCTCAAGAAATTAAGAAAGCATATAAAAAGAAGGCAATGGAACACCATCCTGATAGAGGAGGTGATCATAATAAATTTGCTGAAATTAATTCTGCGTACGAAACACTAAGTAATGCAGATAAAAAAGCTGCTTATGATAATCCGCAGCCGCAATTTAATTATAATGCTAGAGATTTTGCTGGAGGTAATCCTTTTGCTGGTACACCATTTGACCATATATTTGGACAAGGTTTTGCTCAACAGCGCACACCAAAAAATCGTGATATTACAATAGCTGCTACTATAGAATTAGAAGATGTTATTCGAGGCAAAAGCCTTGTAATTCAGTATAGATTACAAAGCGGAAAACTTGAAACTGTAAATGTAGATATTCCTCCTGGAGCAAATGCGGGTGATACAGTAAAATTTGCAGGTTTAGGCGATGATGGACATAAACAATTTCCGAGGGGTGATTTAAATGTCAGAATTCAAGTCAATAAAAGAAAAAATTGGGAGAGAGAAGGACAAAATTTAATTACAAATAAGTCAATAAATGTATTTGACTTATTGCTAGGATGTGTTATAATAGTAAACACATTAGACGGACGTAAAGTTAAATTGAATATACCAAAAGGCACAAAACACGGACAAGTTTTTAGTATACCGCAGTACGGTATACCAAATATAAATACAGGAAAAAAAGGAAATCTTTACGTTAGTATAGAGGCAGATGTACCAACAATAGAAGAAGAAAATATTTTACAGTCAATTGCTGTAATAAGAAACCAAGTGTATACTGATTAATAGGAATTTTTTAAGAATGGTAGAACCAAGTAAAGATCTTGCATTAGTTTTTGAAAAAAGTATTAAGGATGCTAAAAAATTAAAGCACGAATATGTAACTTTAGAGCATTTATTATATGCAATGTTGTGCGAAGAAAACTTTGTCAATGTAATGACAATGTACGGTGCTGATATTGATTATATTAAAAGTAATATTGAACATCACCTTAAAACTCAAAGTGACGAAATCGTAACAGATCAAACCTCTTACAAACCAAGAAAAACTGCCACTGTCGAACGTACCTTAAATCGTGCATTTACTCAAGTGCTGTTTGCTGGTCGCAGTGAAATTCAATTGACTGATGTACTTTTAAGTATATTAAGTGAAAAGAAAACTGTAGGAACCTACTATTTAGAAAAAGGTGGCGTTGAAAAGACTAAATTTGCTGATTTTATCAACAGTGAAATACAAGAAGAAGTTGAAGAAGACGAAATGTCTAGTGAAGCACGTAGAGCATTACGTGCATTTACAACTAATCTTAATGATGAAGTAAAACGTGGCAAAGTTGATCCGATTATTGGTAGAGCAGAAGAACTAGAAAGTTTAGCACTTGCACTAGGTCGTAGGGCAAAAAATAATGTTCTTATGGTAGGTGATCCTGGAGTAGGTAAAACTGCTATTGCAGAAGGATTAGCTTATAAAATTGAAAATAATGATGTACCAAACTTTCTAAAAGAATATAAAGTATATAATTTAGATATAGGAGCAATGCTTGCCGGATCAAAGTATCGTGGAGATTTCGAAGAACGGTTTAAACTTGTATTACAAGCATTAACTAAGCAAGGCAAAACAATTATGTTTGTCGACGAAGCACATATGATGAACGGTGCAGGTGCAGCTGGTAACGGTGGATCAAATGATCTAGCTAATATGTTGAAGCCTGCCCTAACAAAAGGTGATTTGAAGGTTGTTGCTTCTACAACTTGGGAAGAATATCGTAAATACTTTGAAAAAGATCGTGCATTAATGCGGCGTTTCCAAAGAGTTACTATAGGAGAACCGTCCAAAGAGACTACAGCTGATATTTTGCGTGGCATAAAAAAATATTACGAAGACTATCACAATACAATAATAACCGAAGAAGCTATAAAAGCAAGTATAAAATTAAGTGTAAAGTATCAAACAGATAAAAAATTGCCCGACAAAGCAATTGACTTGATTGACATTGCGTGTTCTAGATTCAAATTGAATGACGAACATCAAGGTGATAAAATTGTAGGTGAAAAAGAAATACAATTTGAATTGTCTAAAATTATTAATTTACCTGCAGAACAAGTTGCAGAAAAAGAGAGCGAAAACCTTGCACACTTAGAGGATAATCTAAAGAAAGTAGTGTACGGACAAGACACAGCAATAGAATCTATTGTGGATAAAATACTTGTAAGTCAAGCAGGATTAAAGCCTGACGATAAGCCTGTAGGCTCCTTTGTGTTTATGGGTCCTACTGGAACAGGTAAAACAGAAACAGCGAAGCAACTTGCAAAAAACCTTGGTGTTAAACTTGTGCGTTTTGATATGAGTGAATATATGGAGAAGCACTCGGTAGCAAAACTTATCGGTTCGCCTCCTGGTTATGTAGGACACGAAGACAGTGCAGGACAACTTATAGAAAGATTGCAGGAAAATCCTAATTGTGTGCTATTACTAGACGAAATAGAAAAAGCACATCCAGACGTATCACAAATTTTGCTTCAACTAATGGATAACGGTAAGGTAACTGGTTCAAATGGTAAAGAAGCAGATGCAAGAAATATTACTTTAATTCTTACAACCAACTTAGGTGCTGCACAGGCAGAAAAGAATAGTATAGGATTCGGAGACGAAGCTGAAACACTATATGAAGATACAGAATTCAAACGCTTTTTTGCTCCAGAGTTCCGCAACAGACTTGATGGTGTTATTACATTTGCAAAACTTGGTAAAGAAGTAATGATGAAGATTGTTGGTAAGTTCTTGCTAGAGCTAAAACAAATGGTTATTGAAAAAGATATTTCTATAGAAATAACAGATGATGCACTAGACTATCTAGTAGATAAAGGATTTGATCCAAAGAATGGTGCCCGTCCTTTGCAACGTGTTATAGACAAAGATATTAAACGTCCATTATCACGCCATATACTTTTCGGAGATTTGAAAGATGGCGGCAGTGTAATTGTAGATTTCCGCGACAATGAGCTCAAATTGGATTGTGTACGTAATGAAGAATTTGACACTGTGTGAAACTAACAAATTATTCTATAATCAATACCTATATAAACTAGCATTTAGCAATAATTTAAATGTTATCTTTAGACAAGAAATCCAAAAGGATAAAAAATTAAGCTATGCTAGAGAACAAATAGATAAGTTTGCAGAACAGTATAGAAACAATGAACCTATTATGCGCCAAATATGGCGAACTGCTGTACAGGTGCCTGAGCAAGATTATTTAGATGCAAAAGAATTATATAGCATATTGAAAAGATCTTCTGATTATAAAATAAGAATAGATCCACAGAGCACAGTAACAATTTTCTCTAACAACGAAGATTTTTTATTAGAAATTGCAGGAAGATTAAAGGCAAAAAATAAAGTTTTACACAAGCCTAACGAAAATTATGCTAAAATACTCCAGGACAAAACAAAAATTATACTTGTTGATAAAAAGCCCGATTTAAAATTAAAAATAAATTTTAATGGTAAAAGATGCAACAAAGAATTTGCTAATTGGATACGTGCAAACACAGATAAAGCTCGTATGGGGCGTATAGCATTAGAAAATTTAGAGTTATATGGATATCTAAGTGGATTTTATATGTATGTAAGAGACGAAAAAGTGCTAAATTTAGTTACACTATTGGCAGGAAGTACAATTCGGTCTGTAGAGAAATTAGTCTACAAAGGCGATATTGATAAATATAAGTATGCCGAGTAATAGTGAAAATATTTTAACAGCAAATACACATCCAGGAGACAGCACCGTTGAGTCTGTTACTGGAGACAAATTTAAAGGAGATGGTTACTATGGTCGTAGTGACGGTCTCCATACTGTCCAGTACAACATCACTGGATTTCAGGGTAAAATAAAAATGCAGGCAACACTTTCTGTTGAACCTGATGACGATGACTGGTTTACTCTTGACAGCACCGAACACGATACTATTGGTTTTTCAAACGATAGTGCAACAGCTACAGGCTCACACATAAAGAACTTTACAGGAAACTATGTTTGGGTACGTGCAGTTGTTAGTAGTTGGACTGATGGCACTGTTAACTCTATAGTATTAAATCATTAGGATAAAAAAATGGAACATTTTGTAAGAGTAGTAATGGAAAAAACTGAAAAGGCACAAAAGCTTGATGAAAGTATTTTTCCTAATCAAGAAATTTTTGAAACAGAACAAGAATGCACAGTTTTCCAAATACCTTTAGTAAGAGAACTATCAGAAGACGAAGCAGACGAATATGCACAGCGTTTAGCAAACCTGATGTTTGAGCAAGGTTACGAAGACTTTGATATCGAAATGGGTACAGCAGACACAGAAATAACAGAAGAAACATATGACGGAGATGAATTTTTTGAAGCATATGGTGTTATGTGGTTCAACGAAGATGACGATTTAGACGAAGCAGAATATCAAGGACGCAAAGTTAAACTTGGCAAACCTATGCGTGGAGATGTTAAGAAGTTCAAAGTATATGTAAGAGATCCAAAGACTAAAAACGTAAAGAAAGTTAACTTTGGTGATCCTAATATGAAGATTAAAAAATCAAATCCAGCACGTAGACGTTCATTCCGTGCTAGACACAACTGTGATAATCCAGGTCCAAGAACAAAAGCACGTTACTGGTCGTGTCGTAAATGGTAAGGTGATAAAATGCGTATTGATGAATTTTCACAACCTTTTGATAGCAAACTTCCATTTAATGTTGTAGACGATGTTTGCATTTATATGCGAAATGATCCTATGTTTTATAGAAAACAATTATTTCCAGCAATTATGAAGATGAAAGATTCTTATAATGCTGGCAAAAATGTAGACGCTAACGAATGTTTAGGTGAATGTGCTAGTATGGCTATGGAATCATACTGTTCTAAATTTAAGCTAGGATCACCAAAAACAGTATTTCAACCTGAAGATAAAGAATCAATTATACAAAAATTATTTTCGGAGGAAATGACACAAATTCGTGACGGAGCCTACTGATGTTACTACGAGAGCTATACGAAGCAAACGCTCGTAAAGTCGTAGCAGTTATGCCGGGCGGATTTCATCCATTTCATCCTGGACACAAAAGCCTGTATGACTGGGCTGTGAAAACATTTGGTCAGTCTAATGTATATGTAGCAGCAACTAACGACACTAAAGCAAGACCATTCCCGTTTGAAGTTAAGAAAAAACTTGCTGCAATGGCAGGTGTCCCCGAAAGTAACTTTATGCAGGTTAAGTCACCTTTTAACGCAATGAGCTACAAAGAACTTATAGATGCCGATACTGCACTAGTATTTGTTCGCAGTCAAAAAGATAAAGCAGAACATCCTTTGCCGGATCAAACCAAAAAGAATGGTGAACCAGGATACTTGCGTACATACACAGGTAAAGATCTTAATACAGCAGATGAAATGGGCTATATGGCATATGGTCCTACTATCGATTTTGACTTTTCAGGTATGCAAATTAAGAGTGCAAGTGAGTTAAGAGCTACTTGGCCTGAAATGTCAGACGAAGACAAATTAAAAGCTGCTAAACTTATGTACGGTAATGGTGCTCCTATTGCTGTAAAATTGTTAAATCAAGCACTAGGTGGATCTGTAGAAGAAGGTGATGTAATACCTTTTAAAAAATCAAATCCTGCTAATCCAAAGTTAGACAAAGATGCTATTGATGCTTGGAATAAAGAACGAAATCAAAAAATGGCACAAGATATGATAAAACTTGCTCCAGAAGTAGTTGAGTATTATAAAGAACTAAAAGACCAGAACAAAGATACAGAAACAGCAATAGATATAATAGCCTATGATTTTGATATAGACAAGTATAATGTCAAGCGAATTTTACAAGCCAATAATATAGAGGAAGTATTTGGTTTTGCAACATACAACCCAAAAAGAAAAACTGTTACAAAAAAGAAAACTGTAAAAACAGAGCCAAGTGTTGCTGATAAATTAGCAGCTAGAAGAAAAGCAGCAGCCAAAGGCGACAAAAATGCTTGGAAAACTGGTTTTAAAACTGATGGATGAATTAGAGTATATTAAGAAACTAGCAGGTGTAAATGAATTCAAAGGTTACACAGAGTATACTCTTGAAAATATGAGCCAAACTGCTACAGATTTGAAAAAGATTGAAAAAGATAAAGGTATCAAACCAGGAGACAAAGAATGGTTTGAACTATGGTTTTCTCAACCATATATGACAGGACACACTTTTAGAGGACGCAAAAAGAAATGAGCTTGAAGACTTGGTGGCAAAGAGTAACACGAGAAGAATATGAGCTAATCATAACTATTCCTGACGAAGTAACTGTGCATCAGGATGGAGCAAGAACAGAAAAATTCAAAACACAAACATATACCGCAAAAAAAATAATAAAAACAATGCCTAAACATTTTGTTTTTGTAGATATGGATGGTAAACGCAATGAAATAAAATTGCAAAGGCCTGCAGATTTTCACGTAGTAAAGATTTGGTAATATGAAGTGGCGTGATATAACAGAAGATGGTAGAATTGTAAAAGGAGTTAACACTACAGCAGACGTTGACACCAACGAAATACCACGTCAGGCTGCTAAGTTTGGTAATAAGGTAGACAAAGACGGTAAACCTCCTACACTTTCAAAAAAGGTAAAAGGTAAAAGTACTAATGTTTTATTTAATCTTGGATTGGCAGAACGTTTTACACCTATGGAGATAGCACTTATGGAGGGCGGACATAGTATAGAGGTATATCGTAGAAATCAACTACCTCAAATCAAAAACAAACAATTATCTAAAATCAAACACACAGTTGAAACTGTTAAACTAACTGATATTATTCCTGTGCAAGAAGAACGTATTGTGGAAAACTTTAAACGTCAGGTAGATAAAATAGTTGCAGGCGAATATAAACCTATTATTGTAGATAAGAATTATAAAATTGTAAACGGACACCATAGATACACAGCATTACAAATGTTGAAATATGAAAATGTACAAGTAGCTGTACTTCCTTGGACACTAGAAATGATAGTCGAAAAGTGGAACGAAAGTATCAGTGAAGGTTCGCAACTAGATAGTCTTAGAAAATTTGTCAAGTCACAACGAGAAGCACCTGATCAAGTTCTTTATCAAATGATGATGGCTCCAGATACTTATGGACACTCAGCATCAAACTTTGTAAGAAGTTGGTATGAGCGCACAAAAGAAGAAAATGGTTTAAATGATGTAGATTCAGCGTTAGAAATAATGGTTGATGAACTTGGATTGAATGAAAACCTTGCAGAACAAAAAGCACAAGATGCTATCTTTCAAGAAATCTTAGTTGATTTGTTGCAGAAAAAATACCCAGACGCTGAGTTCGATTATCAAGGCGACAAAGTAATCAGCGCGGATGGCAAACTCACAGTAATAGCCGACCTGCAAGTTGAGGATGGTTATGGCGGAGTATGGGTGTGGGATGTTGATACAGGTCCGTACAAAGGAGTATTGGGCACTGCAATAAAACAAGCAACTGCTGAGTTGTTAAGACAACAACCCGATCTTAAGCCTGCTCTTTTTGTAGACGGCGACAATCAAAATCCTGGGGCTTGGCAAGCAATAGCCAACAAACTAAATTACACACTATTAGATGAAAACTTTGCTGACGGTAAGAAAAAAGGCAAAAGTAGACCAGGGCGTGTAAAACGTGCAGGTGCAAGTTGCAAGGGATCAGTTACAAAATTACGTAAACAAGCTAAAAATGCAAGTGGTGAGAAAGCGAGGATGTATCATTGGTGCGCAAATATGAAATCGGGCAGGAGCAAAAAGTAGTCACACTATATCCAGATGGTTATAGTATGGAGTGGAGAGAACACGAAGATAAAAGTATAGATGATCAAGAATGGTCACATTACGTTGCAAAGCATAAAGAACACGAAGCTCGGCGAGCAAGCACAAATGAACGACAAGACTATTGGAAAACGTACAGGGAGTACTTAAAATGAAGATGAACGAAATAGTAAAAGAAACTACAACAGCAGGATCTGTAGCAAGTGTTGCTACACCTGTAGGTGGACTAATAAGTCGTCAAATGAAAAATCCAGATGGTACTGTAAAGAATGCACTTGACATAGATTATAATGTAATGGGTCACAAAAAGAAGGCCAAGAAGCGTAAAAAGGCATAAATACTAATAATACGTATTATGGAGCAGCTCAATGAGAGATAAAGAAATTTCAGAAGGTTTGGGAGATATGGCACATATGGCCGAAAAGGACCACGAAGTGCAAATGGCCCGTGCCGATCTATACAAAATAGCAAAATATTCAATCAAACTACACGAAATGCTAAAAAGTGTTTCAGAAGCAGAAGGTTTAGAAGGTTGGGTACAATCAAAAATTACCAAAGCAGCTGATTATTTAGGTTCAGTATATCATCATTTAGACTATGAACAAGCTACAGGCGAGCTAGGTGAATCAACTAATGACTGTGACAAAACTTGTCCTAAGAGTTGCCCAGACTGTGGCGGCACAGGAGATCCTGCAAAGTTTAAAGCAATGAAAACTGAAGCAAGAGATACACATTGTTCGGACAAATGTTGTGGATCAGATGTAAAAGCAGAAGATTGCACTTGCCCTCCAACTTGTAAACACTGTAATTGTAATGCAGTACAAGAAGGTAAATTTAAATCAGCTGCACATCGTAAGGCTGTACACGCTGCAAAAGCAAGTGGCAAGAAGAAGAAAAAAGGATTAGGTGAACGCCTTGCAGCAAAGTTAGCCGAAAAGAAAGACAGTGCTGGCATTGATGCTATGAAAAAAGCAGGCAATGCTAAAGCAGACGCAGAAGCAAAAGAACGTTCAAAAAAAAAGACTAACGAAAGAAGTCTAACCAAAGGCGAAGAAGGCAAAAAAGAAAAGTACGTTAAAGGTATGAAAAAAGCCAAAGGCGACTTTGAAAAACGTTACGGTAAAGATGCTAAAGCAGTAATGTACGCAACAGCAACTAAGATGGCAAAAAAGTAAAATGGATTGGCACAAACTACAACACACACTATTTGAAATGGATCCAAGTGATCCTAGAGAAGATCTAGCTAAACTTCAACAAGCTGCTCAAGGCGGAGGCGATTTAACAAACGTTCCGCCAACGAAGAATTATCTAGAAGAAAGTGTAGATGTTGCAGAAGGATCAATGCCAGTAGGTATTGACAGCATTGCAGATTTTGCTGCACTTGCAGGTGTTCAATTAAATGAAGGCCCTTTAGATGCTGTTGATAACTTCAAACAAAGTAAATTTGGCAAGGCGTGGAAAGCAGGCGCAGATAATTATAACAAAATGGGCGCACCAATTGCTGTGGCAAGGGCAGCATCAGGTGGAGACCCTAAATCACCTGATGCTAAAACACCGCCGGGCAAACAAAAATCATCTGGATCACAATCACCCGATGAAGCAAAGTTAAGCAAAGAGTATTCCGATTTTCTAAAGCAACACACTGAAAAACTACAGAAAATTGCTATGGATCCGAAAGCAAGAGCAGAGTTTGAAACCTGGATGAAGTTTAGATTCAACGAAGCAGACGAAAGAAAAATTAAACCTCGTGATCCAAATTGGCGTGATATGGAAGCCATACGTAAAAGTGGTGCTGCCGGATCGCACAAAGACAAAAAGAAACTTGCTAAACAAGGCTATTCCAAACACAAGGGCAAACAATACGAATCAATAAAGGATATGCTCTACGCTAAACTGGCGGAGAAAAAATGAATTTAGTAAATTTGCATCCTGAATTTACCAAATATCCTTATCTAGTTAACCCTATATCCAGACAACAAGTAGAAACACTACCGTTTAAAGACTTTGATAAAGATGGTTATGAAGTTCCTACTCCTTTAGAACATTTGCATTACGAAGCAAACGGTGTTGAATTGAACAGAGAAATACAATTCCATATTGCTCCTGTACAGGAATGGTACACAGATGTAGAACAAAGTGAACACGGACTTGTGTTGGATCATTGTATGTTGCTGACTCGCTATGCGTTTGCAGGCGAAGCAAGAGAACAAATTGAAGAAGTATGCAAAACTAATCGTCCTATACTACAAAAACTTCTTAATATCAAACCTAAATGGGGCATTGATTTTTCATTAGACTATGTTACACACGATATAGTTATGGAAGTTATACATATTGAACAAGACTTTGATAATATAGACGAAGCACAAGATGCAAAAGAACGGTTAGAAAATATCATAGATAACACAGATTGGTTCGATGGAGCAATGCGTTTATATCAACGCAAAGACGAATGGATAAATTTATCATCAGATGATCATTCAGATTACAAAGCACAGTTTTTTGGTTGGGAACGTGCATTTGATAATAAAAAAGTATTTTAATTACTTGACAAATCGCTAATTATATCATATACTATACTAAACTATTCACTCAAAGGAGAATATTATGGGTTCACGTACCTATGGTGCAGAAGAAAAAGCAAAACTAGAACGACTTGTAAAAGAAGGAGTAACAGTTTTACAAGAAGTAGAAGATCTTAATGCAGGTCTTAAAGAAACTGTTAAAGCAGTAGCAGAAGAACTTGATATTAAGCCTAGTCTAATTAATAAAGCCATCAAAATTGCACAAAAAAGAGACTGGGATTCACACGCAGATGCATATGACGATTTAGAAACTTTGATTACTACACTAGGTTACGACAAATAATGGTTGAAGTATTTTGGACGCCTATACTGTATGATGATATAAAGGAACACTATGTTTCTGAATTGAATTATTACGAGCCGGAAAGACTTACAAAAAATATTAATAATAAACAATTTTTTGGTCCTTTAGTTTCTCAGTGTCCTAGTGTAGTAGATGAACTTAAAAATACCTTTGTTGTTAAATCTCCTATTAAATTTAATGCAACATACGATAGTGTAAATCTAAGAGTAAGCTCTACAATGAAAACACTATCTCCGCAATTTATTGCTGATTATCTCGACGAACCAAATCCATTTGGTGTTCATCAAGTTAAATTTCCTGACATATTATTTTTTAGTGAACACGATGGTTTAACAATGACGCAAATGCCTGCTTATTATCACGAAAACGGTTTTACTGATAATGTGCTAGGATTGTCAGGCTCTTTTGATATTAGTAATTGGGCAAGACCAGTGCGTCCTGCATTTAAATTTAAAAAAAATTGTAACACAATTGATCTTGAAATTGGAGATGAGATGTGTTATTATAAATTTAATACTGACGAAAAGGTAAAGCTAATTAGATTTGATGGATCAAAATTGTATGACCCTATAGATAAAAGTAGAAGTATTTTTGTAAATTGTGTTGCATACAAAACACACAGTTATAACGAATATGTCCCTAAAACTTTGATAGATTGTTACAATAGCTTTAAGCGCGGACGTTACAGAAAAAGAATGATGAAGTACATTGATGAACATAGACTCGACTAATAAAAAGCCATATCAATGGTTAGCCTGGTTTAGTACAGCAGCATTGTTGTCAGCAGCAATGTTAGCCGCCTTCAATATTCATCCTTTATACATATATGCATTTATTATTAGTAATAGTCTATGGACACTAATAGGTGTGTTATGGAAAGAAAAAAGTTTAGTCGTGATGAATACAGGACTAACTATAATATATGTAGCAGGATTAATGCTATAGTCGCCCAAGAGGCAAGTAGATGGTTAGGTTGGCCAAAAGCAACGAGGAGAAATGAATGCCATACGTAGATGCGATGTTTGATCGCGATCAAGATATTATCCGTGTCGTAGAACGCCGTGACGGTAAAAGACACTATCAAGAATATCAAGCAAAATATACATTTTATTATGAGGATCCTAAGGGCAAATACAAGAGTGTGTATGGAGATCCTCTTACACGTATTGTTTGTAAAAATACAAAAGACTTTCGCAAAGAAGTTGCTATTAACAAAAGCAAAAACTTGTTCGAAAGTGACATCAATCCAATCTTTCAGTGTTTGAGTGAACACTATCTAAATCAAGACGCACCTAAACTTAACATTGCGTTCTTTGATATTGAGACAGACTTTGATCCAGAGCGTGGCTTTGCTGATCCTGCAGATCCTTTTATGCCAATTACATCTATTTCTGTATATTTGCAATGGCTAGAAACAATGGTGTGTCTTGCTGTTCCGCCAAAAACACTTACAATGGAACAGGCAAAAGCAGAACTAGAAGGCATAGAAAATGTAATGCTATTCGAGCGTGAAGGTGATATGATCGACACGTTCTTAACACTAATCGAAGATGCTGATATTTTGTCAGGTTGGAACAGTGAAGGTTATGATATTCCTTACACAGTAAACAGAACTAGTCGTGTATTATCTAAAGATGACACAAGACGCTTTTGTTTGTGGGGACAGTTACCCAAGAAGCGTGAATATGAAAAGTATGGGAAATCAGCTGTTACCTTTGACCTAATAGGTAGAGTGCATTTAGATAGTTTGGAATTATATCGTAAATACACATATGAAGAAAGACACAGCTATAGGCTTGATGCTATTGGTGAGATCGAAGTTGGTGAGAACAAAGTTCCTTATGAAGGCACTTTGGATCAGTTGTACAACAATGACTTTAGAAAGTTCATTGAATACAACATACAAGATACCGCACTACTGGACAAGCTGGACAAAAAACTAAGATTTATCGATCTTAGTAATTCAATTGCACACGAAAATACTGTGTTGCTACAGACCACTATGGGTGCTGTTGCTGTTACTGAGCAAGGTATCATAAACGAAGCACACAACAGAGACTTACGTGTTCCTAATCGCCCGAAGCGTGACGACACAGAAAGCACACAAGCGGCAGGTGCATATGTTGCATTTCCTAAAAAAGGTTTGCATAAATGGATTGCTTCAATGGACTTGAACTCACTGTATCCGAGTGTTATTCGTGCGTTGAATATGGCTCCGGAAACTATTGTAGGACAAATACGTCCTGAAATTACAGATGCTCGCGTACACGAAGATATGACACTTAAAAAGAAGTCATTTGCAGGTAGTTGGGAAGGACGTTTTAGTACAGAAGAATATGAAGCTGTAATGGAACAACGCAAAGACATTGCACTTACAGTTGATTGGGAAGATGGACGCTCAGACGTACTAAGTGGTGCAGAAATTTATCAACTTATCTTTGACAACCAGATGCCGTGGATGCTGAGTGCAAATGGTACAATCTTTACAACAGAATTTGAAGGTGTTATTCCAGGTATCCTAAAGCGTTGGTATGCTGAACGTAAGGATATGCAGAAAATGCTAAAGAAAGCAAAAGATGCAGGCAACGAGGCAGAAATTGAGTATTGGGACAAACGACAGTTGGTTAAAAAGATTAACTTGAACAGTTTGTATGGTGCTATTCTTAATCCTGGTTGTAGATTCTTTGATAAACGTATTGGTCAATCAACTACACTGTCTGGTAGAACTATTGTTAAGCATATGAGTGCCGAAGTAAACAATTGCATTACAGGTGAATATGATCACGTAGGTAAAGCAATGATATACGGTGACACAGACTCTTGCTACTTTAGTGCTTGGCCAATGGTTAAAGAAGATGTAGAAGCAGGTAATCTTGAATGGTCTAAAGAAAAGTGTATTACATTAATGGATCAGGTTTGCGAACAAGCAAACACAACTTTTCCAGACTTTATGTTGCGAGCATTTCACTGTCCAAAGACAAGGAGCGATGTTATTGCAGCAGGTAGAGAAATTGTTGCACAATCAGGCCTGTACATTACTAAGAAGCGTTATGCCGCACTTGTAATTGACAACGAAGGCTTTAGAACAGATGTAGACGGTAAACCAGGCAAAGTAAAAGCTATGGGTTTAGACTTGCGTAGGTCAGATACTCCTGTGTTTATGCAGGAGTTTTTGAAAGAACTGCTACTAATGGTGCTTACAGATGCATCGCAAGAAGATGTTCTACAACGTATTACAGAGTTCCGCAAGGAGTTTGAACAGCGTCCTGGTTTTGAAAAAGGTTCACCTAAACGTGCAAACAAGATTGGGCACTATCAGCGTCTTGAAGAAAAGCAAGGCAAGGCAAATATGCCTGGACACGTAAGAGCAAGTATAAACTGGAATACACTAAAACGTATGAATGGTGACAAGTATTCACAAGAGATTGTAGATGGTATGAAAGTTATTGTGTGCAAACTCAAACCAAATCCATTAGGTTATACAAGTGTTGCATATCCGACAGATCAATTGCGCTTGCCAGAATGGTTCAAAGAACTTCCGTTTGATGATGCGGCAATGGCTGAAACTATTATTGACAATAAACTAGACAACTTGATTGGTGTGTTAAACTATCCACTAGAAGATACAAAGCAACACAACACATTCTCTAGTTTGTTTGACTTTGGAGACTAGGATGACCGAAGAAGATATAGTCAAAGAAGAATATCTAGAAGAAAGTAGATCAGGCAGAGCTACTAAATTAGCTATGGAATTGTCTAAGGAACGTAAACGCCTTAAACAAGAACTTGCAGAACTACAAACAGAGGTAGAAGATTTAACTCCTACAACTCCTACAGGCACACTAGACTGGTACGTAAAATGGGCAAGTATGATACTTGCAGTTATAGGCGTATTTTCGATTAGTGCTGGTTTTACAGCAATTGGACAAATAGCCTATATACTTAGTTCGATGGGTTGGGTATTTGTAGGAATGAGTTGGGGTGATAGAGCAATTATGATAGGATCAAGTATTAGCGGCACAGCAGTTGCTATGAATTTGGTTCAAGGACTAACACAATGAAAATAAAAGTAGAAGTAGAATTTGATACAGAAAAAACACAAGACGAAGAACTAATGCAAAAGCTATTAGAACTTCTTGAAGAACTAAGGGAGCAACTAGGATGAAGGTAGGATTTACTTGTTCAACATTTGACTTGTTACACGCAGGACACGTACAAATGTTGCGTGAAGCAAAAGAACAATGTGATTACTTAATATGCGGATTACAAGTAGATCCTAACGTAGACAGGCCTGAAAAGAATTCTCCTATACAAACTGTAGTCGAACGTTACACACAACTCAAAGCAGTTGCATACGTAGATGAAATAATTCCATATACATCTGAAAAAGACCTAGAAGATATCTTGACAATGTATCATATTGATGTTAGAATATTAGGTGAAGAGTATAGAGAAAAGGATTTTACTGGCAAGGATATTTGCAAGAAGCGGGGTATCCAGCTACACTTTAACAAACGTGATCACCGCTTCTCATCATCAGACTTGCGCAAACGAGTAGCAGAGAGAGAAAACAAATGACCGATGGACCTTTTAAAAACGCATTTGATGCAGACACAGTAGGTGTTGTGCGTCGTGAGATTGTAACCTATCGTTTTAAAAACGGTGTTATGGTGAGAGAAACAGTAGTTCGTGATTATTACAAAAGTGGTGATTATCACGACACGGTTAACACAATGCCATTAGCAGAAAGATAAACGATGTCTAAAGATCCTACTATAAAAGAACTTAGAAAAATATTTGTTGAAAATGGATTAGAATTTTACATCAAAAAAGAAAAAAAGGGTATAATTAAAGTACACTTTTTAGTAAGAGAGGAAGACAATGTGGACACTTTGGATAGTTAGCACAGTTATTGGTAGTGCAGAACCTAAATACACTCGTTACGCAGAGTTTGAACATTGGTGGGAATGCCAAGATGCTTGGCGTAAAGTATCTATGGAATTTACACAAGAAGAAATAGCGTACTGCGAAGAACCAAATGAATAAATTTATTTTTGATGTTGACGGAACACTTACTCCTAGCAGAGGTGAAATGGACTTTGTATTTCGGCACTGGTTTACAGAATTTGCTGAAAATAATGAAGTCTATTTAGTTACAGGTAGTGACTATCCTAAAACACTAGAACAAGTTGGTATAGAAGTTTGTATGACAGTTCAAAAGATATACAACTGTTCAGGTAATGAAGTTTGGAAAGACGGTATCAACATCGAACGCAATGAATGGGTGCTGCCAGAATTACCACATCAATTTTTATCGCAATGTCTTACCGAAAGCGAATTTCCATTGCGTACAGGACAACATTTTGAACATAGAACCGGAATGGTAAATTTCAGTGTTGTAGGTAGAGGTGCCGATAAATCTCAAAGAAAAGAATATGTAAAGTGGGATACACAAAATAACGAAAGACTAAAAATAGCAAATAGTTTTAATGTCCTGTTTCCTGAACTGGAAGCAAAGGCAGGAGGAGAAACTGGAATTGATATTGCACCAAAAGGTTATGATAAAGGGCAAATTATAAAAGACTTTGACACAGATAATTTATACTTTTTTGGAGACAGAATGGATCCAGACGGCAATGATTATCCCTTGGCACAAAAGATTAAAGAACGCAACAAAAACGGCTGTTGGCCTGTAGGTGGTTGGCAACGAACTTGGGAAGTGTTAAAGTATCTGATACAAATGGAGATTGCAAAATGAAAATATTATTAACAGGACATAGGGGGTATATTGGTAGCAATTTATTAAATCGGTTACAACGAAACAATAGTGTTGTGGGCATTGATTTAAAAGATGGCTGGGACAGAGACAAGTATAATAATACTCAAGATTTACAAACCTGTAAGTTCAATGAAGAATTTGATTTGATTATACACTTAGCAGGCAAAAGCGGTGTTAGAGAAAGCCTACAAGATCCCGAAGGTTATTGGATGAATAACGTAGAAGTAAGTAGGAGACTATTTGAAAGATACCAACATACACGAATAATATATGCAAGTTCGAGTAGTGCATATGAACCTGACCTAAATCCATACGCTGCATCTAAATATATTATTGAAGAACTTGCAGAAAGATATAATGCAGGCAATATGCTAGGTTTACGATTACACACTGTATATTCGGATAATTGCCCCAGAGAAAATATGTTTTTCAACAAATTACGCAATGGTACTTTAGAATATGTAACAAAACATCGTAGAGATTTTGTTCATTTAGAAGATGTATTAGATGCAATAGAAATATTGATTAGCGCACCACACGTAAATGGCGTTATTGATATAGGTACTGGTAATCCAGTCAAGATCCAAGACCTTGCTCCTAACTTACCAGTACGTCTAAATACCCCAGGGGAGCGAGAGTTTACTTGTGCAAACACACAAAAAATGAAAGCATTAGGTTGGAAACCTAAATATACAGTAGAAAAATTCTTGACAAATCAAGATAATGGCAATATAATTAACTTATTCAATGGAGAAACAGTATGAAAGACATTTTACAAGACGTTGTTGCACATACACACGCACTAGGCTTTTTAAGTTTAGTTAAGGTAAGCAATGACGATAACACTGCAATCGATTCTATGGCTGAGGATCGTTCAGTTATTTTAAGTGCAGAAACTCATTCACCTGTGAATGAATTTGTAGGCACATTTGGTATGCCTAATCTAGATAAACTTGCACTGCATTTAAAAAATCCAGAGTACAAAGACAATGCAAAAATTGATGTTGTACAAGCAGAACGCAATGGTGAAACTGTTCCAACACATATTCACTTCGAAAATGCAGCTGGTGACTTTCAGAATGATTATCGCTTTATGAACAAAGCAATCATTGAAGAAAAACTAAAAACTGTTAAGTTTAAAGGTGCTCAATGGAATGTTACATTGAATCCAAGTGTTGCAAGTATTGCACGTATGAAGCTTATGAGTGCAGCACATTCGGAAGAGCCTACGTTTAATGTCACAACCAAAGACGGTAACTTAGTGTTTAGTTTTGGTGATGCAAGCACACACGCAGGCGAGTTTGTTTTTCAGCACAGTGTTGATGGCACTCTACAACACACTTGGAGTTGGCCAGTTGCACAAGTACAAAGTATTCTAAGTTTGGACGGCGATTTAACTATGAGTATCTCAGATCAAGGCGCTATGATGATTACAGTAGATAGCGGGATGGCAAAATACGATTATATTCTTCCAGCTCAGAGTAAGTAATGAATAAAGACTTAACTGCAACACAAAATGATTATGCTGTTTTTCTGCCTGCGTTGAGTGGCTTTTATGCTACTTACGTGGGCAAACAACGTTTTGACGAATATGTAGATAAGTCTCGTATTCCAAGTAATTTTACGCACGGTGTAGAAAGTTTAAATTATTTAAACAAACAACAAGGCCTGTTTAACTATCACTGGACACTTTACTCTGCAGGACACGCAGAACTTGATGTAAACAAACACTCACCTAAAGAAGATATGGTGCGAAACAGAGATAGACAAAACAGTTGGATACTGGGCGACTCAGGCGGCTTCCAAATTGGTAAAGGCGTTTGGGAAGGAGACTGGAAAGATCCTAACTGTCCAAAAGCACAAAAGAAACGTGAACAAGTTCTTACGTGGATGGATGCTTATATGGACTATGGTATGATCCTTGATATTCCTGCTTGGGTAGCACGTTCTCCTGCAGGACAGAAAGCAACAGGTATTACAAGTTACATCGAAGCAGTACAAGGTACTTACATCAACAACGATTGGTTTATTCGCAACCGTAACGGTAACTGTAAGTTTCTAAACGTACTACAAGGTGAAAATCACGCTGACGCAGAAGACTGGTATCAGCGTATGAAGAAGTATTCAGATCCTAAACAATACCCAAATGAACATTTTAATGGATGGTCAATGGGGGGTCAGAATATGTGTGATGTGCATCTTGTACTTAAAAGATTAATTTCACTGCGGTATGACGGATTATTAGAAAAAGGTGTGCAAGACTTTATGCACTTCTTAGGTACCTCTAAACTAGAATGGGCTACATTACTTACAGACATCCAACGAGCAGTACGGAAACATCATAATGAAAACTATACTATTACTTTTGATTGTGCTAGTCCTTTTCTTGCAACCGCGAATGGACAGATATACATTCAGAACGAAACTGAAGACAGAAGCAAATGGACGTATCGTATGGTGCCGTCCATTGACGATAAGAAATATGCTACAGACAACCGCTTGTTTAGAGACGCTGTTATATCAGATGGGATATTTAAAAACTTTGAAGACTCACCGATCACTGCTGAACTTAAAGTATCGGACGTTTGTCACTATGCTCCAGGAGACCTAAATAAAATAGGCAAAGAAGGCAAAACGTCTTGGGACTCATTTAGCTATGCTATTCAAATGGGTCACAATGTATGGAGTCACGTTAATGCAGTACAAGAAGCTAATAGACAGTACGATGCAGGATGTGTTCCAAGGATGCTTGTACAAGAACGCTTTGATAGAGTATTTTTTAGAGACGTTGTAGAAGAAATATTTGCAACAGACGATAAAGAAAAAGCTCTTGCTCTTGTAGATGAACACAGTCGTTTTTGGATGGCTATTCCAGGTACAAGAGGAGCAATAGGTAAAAAGACTGTGAATGCAAGTACATTCTTTGATAACTTGTTTGAGGTAGAAGACGTACAAGAAGAAGACTTTGAAGAAGAACTTGACGAAGGTAAACTAGAGGAATTAGAGGATGAGCAATTACTCTGAAGAAGTTGATAAACTTCGTGCGCACTATGAAGAATTAGAAAGAAAACACAGAGAATTAGACGATGAGCTTATTACTAGGTTTAATAATCAAACAATAACAGATGAAGTTCGTAGAATGAAAACTATGAAACTCTATTTAAAAGACGAAATGCATCGTATTAACGCTTACTTGATACAAAAAGGCTTAGAATGAAAAGAGATTATGAAACAGGAGAACACGATAATGTTGTGTTCTTCACAGGCATAGAAGTAGAACGTACACCTGCATACGGTAAGAAAACTCTGTTTGTTACAGGTGTACAAAGTATAATGGAAATATTTGAACACTTTGCACAAGAAGAGTGTGAACATATTTTCTTTGGTGCTAATCACAGTTTTAATCCAGGCGTGAATTTTCCAGATGATGCGGATGCTTGGGATAAATGGGAAGATACGATAATGTACTTCCTTGATAAAGGCATTCCTTGTACACTTGATGTTCCACTAAATCACTCAGAAGCATTGTTAGAAACTAGAATGATTGAAACAGATTTGTTTATTCCGCAAATCCGTATTCCGCTTCCTTACATCAAGCAGTATAATTATAACACTATGATTAAAATTGATGATAAAGATTTCAATGCAACTAATCCAGGTGTTTGGTGTCATAGACTACACAATTTAATGGATGATAAAAAATTCACAGATTGGAGCGAATATGCTCTTGACAAACCTTTATAAAGAAAGTATACTATAAAGACAATGGAACAAGAACGCTATTACACTTATATGAAGCGTAGAATGAAAGAAGAAGATAATAAAATGGCAAAAGAAAATGCTATGGCAAATGCAGAACGTAGTATTTGGGTAACCTTTACAAAAGAAGGTGTACATATGTACCCAGGTGCTGATAAAGATCCTGCACTTGCAACAGGTGATTGGGATGACGTAAGTTTCTTAGGTATTCCGCATCGTCATATTTTTTATTTTCGTGTTCGTATTGAAGTTTTTCATAACGATCGCGATATTGAATTCATTCAGTTTAAACGCTGGATGCAAAGACTCTATGACGTCGAAGGCGTACTAGAGCTTAACCACAAGAGCTGTGAAATGATTGCAGATGACTTGTATAAAGAGATCTCTAACAAATATCCAGGCCGGTTTGTAGAGATTAGTGTTGCTGAAGATAACGAAAACGGCTGTTCTATTTTTTACCCCAAGTCATAAAAAGAGGAATATTAAAATGACTATCGAATTTAATCGTGGAGCGTACCAGAAAGTGTTTAACGATTTGGATGCGTATCGAGATTATTGTCGGTTTGAAGGCAAGGTCTTTGACGAAAAGGCTTTGTATAAAAAAGACGATCCTAACTGGATTGCTTATCAAAAATACCAAGGCTGGATTCGTGCAAAAGCACGAAATGCTAGTCGTAAAGTTAATGAACGGAGAAACTAATGACTATATTCATCGTAGACATTGAAGCAGTAGACACACGCTATACTAAGCAATGGAAAGAATATCTTCCACGTCAGCTGCAACGGGCTACGAATGAAAATGTAGAAGTCATTAGCGGTGGGGAAACGCCTCAGGCAACTACGCCTGGGGCTTTTCTTAACTTTGGTGGTACAAATGTGTACAAAAGCAAACAACTCGAACAAATAGGAGAAATGTTTTGTAATGGAAAAGTTAAATCCGGTGACTACTTTTTATACACAGATGCTTGGAACCCTACTGTCATACAACTGCGCTATATGGCGGAATTACTCGGCGTGGATGTACGTATTGGAGGCTTATGGCACGCCGGATCATACGATCCGCAAGACTTCCTCGGAAGACTAATAGGCGACAAACCTTGGGTGCGTCACGCAGAACAATCAATGTATGAATGTTATGATGATAATTTTTATGCTACAGATTTCCATATAGATTTGTTTGCAGAAAGTTTAGATATTGATGACAGTAAAACACATCGTGTTGGCTGGCCTATGGAGTACTTGCGTACTAGTTTAGACAGTTACAAAGGTATGGAAAAGCGTGATTTAATTTTATTTCCACACCGTATTGCTCCGGAAAAACAGGTTGATATATTTAGAGACCTAAAACAACAACTTCCCCAATATGAGTTTGTAGTATGTCAAGAACAGTCTTTAACAAAAAACGAATACCATAATTTGTTGGGCGAAGCGAAACTAGTGTTTAGTGCTAATCTGCAAGAAACACTAGGTATTAGCTGGTACGAAGGCGCACTTGTAGATGCTATTCCTATGGTGCCCGATAGACTAAGCTATACAGAAATGGCATTAGCCGAATTCAAATATCCTAGTTCTTGGACTGAAGATTATTTTTGTTACAATCAATGTAAAGGCGAAGTAATCAAAAAAATAATTGATTATATAGAAAACTATGAAGATTATTTAGTAAGCATTAACAAGCAAGTAACAAAACTTAACAAAGAATTTTTTAGTGGAGTAGCACTGTATGACGCAATCAAAAGATAATGATACATTTACAATAAGTAGTACAGAACCTCTTGTGTGTACAAGTGACGAAACTATAACAATCAATATAGGCGATTACACAGTTGATACTGTAGATATTGGGGACATTACTTTATCACAGCCAACTTATTCTATGGCAGATAGCGCATATACTTTAAGCAGTAGTATTGATGATTTAGTTTCAATAGACGGTATTACATTTGACGGTGTTATGTTTGAGGATCATATGCCAGATCCGGGTCGTATAAAAAATATGTGTGAAAAATATCCTGCACTATCCAAAGCATATGAAAATTTCAAAACAATTTACAAAATGGTTGAACAAGATTACAAAGGAAATTATGAAGAAGATGATGAACTTCCTTTCTAAACTATTAGATAAAATTGGTAGACGTAGAGTAATAACTGACAGAGAAGGTAAAATCCCTTACCTCATTCGTTATTATATTTTTTTGAAAGAAAGAAAAAACTTTCCATTTAACATAACAATACACAAAGTTTTAGTTAGTGATGAACCTACACTACACGATCATCCCTGGGGATATGCAACTCTTATTTTAAAAGGTGGTTATTGGGAACACGTTCCTATTTTTTCCAAAGAAGGGAATGTATGCGGAGCAACAAAGCACTGGCGTGGACCTGGTCATTTCCGTAGACGAGATGCTGACGATTTACACTGGTTAGAACTTGCAAAAGATGCAGACGGAAATGAAATTCCTTGTTGGAGTCTTTTCTTTATGGGTCGCAAACAAAAAGAATGGGGATTTGTTCCGTTCATACGCGGTGATAGTTTTGCAACAACAGGATACAAGTGGATAGGAAATAAAGAATATTTGGCAAGAGGTGCAAAAGAATGATTAAAAAACATTATTATAGTTGGAATGATATAGAAGACGCTTGCGTAAACATTGCTCTACAAATGTTTAAAGATAACTGGATGCCTGACTACATTGTAGGTATTACACGCGGCGGTAATGTTCCTGCTACTATCCTTAGTAATATGTTAGGTGTACGTGGCGAAGCAATAAAGGTTAGTTTACGTGATAACTACAACGGTGAGTCTAGCGAATCTAACTGTTGGATGAGCGAGGATGCTTTTGGGTATGTTCCACTAGATGACCAAGAAATTTATAAAAGCCGTTGGGATATTGCAAGACGCAAAAAGATTCTTATTGTAGACGATATTAACGACACTGGTGCTACATTCAACTGGATCAAACAAGATTGGCAGGCAAGCTGTTTGCCTCACGCAACAGATGGATGGAATACTGTATGGCACAGCAATGTTCGTTTTGCTACTATTACAGATAACTTGTCAAGCGAGTTTAATGGCAAAGTAGACTACAGTACTCACGAAGTTAATAAAGCAGAAGAAGACGTTTGGTTAGTTTATCCTTGGGAAAATGTAGGGAAATGAGAGACGATTTGATGGTACAACAGCAGGTTGAAACTGTATGGCAGCATATGGTAGGTGTCATTTGTCTTAACCAAACAAATCGTAAGCAGGTAAAAGCAGTATTACCTAAACTGTTTGGTATTTGTCCTACACCTGTACATTATGTAAACACACTGCCTGATACAATTAAGACTATTATTCAACCATTAGGAATGGTCAATGTAAGAGAAAAAAGACTGCGTCAAATGAGTTTAGATTATCTCGAATGGGATGGTGAGGATGCTACAGACTTATACGGTATTGGAAAGTATGGTAGCGATAGTTATAGATTATTTTATAAAAACGAAGTTCCTGATAACGTAGGCGATCACGAACTTCAAAGATATATTGAGGAAGAATTTTATGCAGTTTAATGAAGTGCCTTGGACAGATGTTCTAATTGATACTAGAGATTTTACTGTATTTAGAGATGGCTTTCCTGTAACAGAAGGCCACGTTCTTTTTGTGCCGAAACATCAAACTTGGGAATATTTAGAAAAATGCTATAAAGCAGCATATGCCTGGGGATACGATTGGGTACAAAAAGGTTACTGCGATGCTTATAATATAGGTCAGAATGTTGGCAATGAAGCAGGACAAACAATAAATTATCCGCACGTTCATCTTATACCAAGACGCAAAGGCGATATGGAAGATCCACGGGGCGGAGTAAGACACGTTATACCAGAAAAAGGCAATTATAGAAAAGGAGAAGATAATGGCTTATGATAGAACATTAATGATAGAAGCAATGATAAAACACGCAGAAGGACACATTGCAAAACACAAAGCAAATGTAGAAGTTTACTTTCACAATGCAGCTGGCGTAGGAGAGCATCCAGATATACTTGAAGCGGTTGAAAAAGAATTAAACATTGTAGCAGAATACGATGACCAAATCGCTATGCTCAAGAAATATTTTTAATGGTTGACAAAAACCTAAATAAGTGTATAATTAAAATAATAGACATCCTCGTCTATAACTCGGAGATAAAATAAATGGCATTACATAAAGCACTACTACATCGTCTTCAAACAGAAGGTATTCGACACTGGGCTGGAGATAACATTTCGTATGTTATGCAAAAAGGCGATAAAGAAAAACTAATTGAAGAAGCTACCGAAGCATTTGAAAATGTGTTAGACACACTTTTAATTGATCGTCATAACGATCCTAACTCTAAAGGCACAGCAAAACGTCTTGCTAAAATGTACTTTAATGAAATTATGGCAGGACGTTACGATCCTGCACCAGATGCAACAGCATTTCCAAACGACTCAGATGAACGTTACGAAGGTATGCTTGTAGTGCGTTCTGAACTTAAAAGTATGTGTTCACATCATCACCAGCCAGTAGCAGGTGTTGCATACATTGGTATTATTGCCGCAGACAAATTAATTGGCTTATCTAAATACACACGTATAGCACAGTGGTGTGCAAGACGTGGCACATTACAAGAAGAACTTGCAAATGATATTGCACGTGAGATTGCAAAGGCAACAGGTGCAGAACATTTAGGTGTGTATATTCAAGCAACACACGGTTGCTGTGAAAATCGTGGCATTATGGCACATAGTAGTCTTACACAAACTACTGTATTAAAAGGTTCTTTTTATAGCGACCCTGGTACAAAGAAAGAGTTCTTTGACAATATTAAACTACAGCAGGAGTTCAGCTGCTAATGGGTGATTATATTGCAGTGCGCATAGCACAAGTGTTTATTATAGCAGTGTTTATAATGGGTATGATCAGCTTAGGAATCGAACTTTATACAGAAAGGTTACCACTATGAAACTAAGATATTCAGAAGCATTTTATAGTGTACAAGGCGAAGGTAAGTTTGTAGGAGTGCCTAGTGTGTTCTTGCGTACATTTGGTTGTAACTTCCGTTGTATGAACTTTGGTACAGACATTAAAAAAGATCGTTGGGAACAACACGCCGAAGGCAATCGTTACAATGCAGAGGTTGCAGAACTAATTGCAAATGATGTACATAAGACAACAGAAAAGTTTGAAGACTTGCCTATTATTCACACAGGGTGTGATACGTATGCAAGTATCTATCCAGAATTTAAGCACTTTAACAAACTTGCAGATGTAGACGAAGTAGTCGAACATTTGCTTTCACTTACTCCGGAAGGTAAGTGGACAATGGACAATGGTCAAGACATCCATTTGATTATGACAGGTGGAGAGCCTTTGTTAGCGTGGCAAAAGCTCTATATCGATCTTTTTGAACATCCACGTATGCGAGACTTAAAAAATGTTACATTTGAAACAAACACTACACAAAAGTTACACGAAGACTTTGTCAACTATCTCAAATATAGTGCAAGATTTAAGGTCACGTGGTCTTGTTCCCCAAAACTTAGTGTTAGCGGAGAACCTTGGGATACTGCTATATTGCCTGATGTCGCTCGTCAGTATAGCGATATTGACCACAGTGACATTTATCTCAAGTTTGTTGTCGCTAGTCAAGATGATTTTGATGAAGTTGGCAGGGCTGTGGACGCTTACAAAAGTGCCGGGGTACAATGTCCAGTATATCTTATGCCGCTGGGCGGACGTAGCGAAGAATACAATCTCAACGTCAAAGAAGTCGCAGAAGCGTGTATGGAACGAGGATGGCGATTCACTCCAAGACTCCACATCAGCTTATTCGGAAATGCCTGGGGGACTTGATAAGGTTGCCAAATATAGTAAAGGCGTACATACTGAAGAACAATATGAAAAATTAAGGAGGCAGTTATGAAAAAATTTATCAAAGACATAACAGGCATCACAAAAAAAGAAAAAGAACTAGAAGAGCAGGAAATGGCTCTTCTTAAAAAGAAAGATCCTAAGGAATATGCTACAAGACGCAAAGAGCCTTGGGTAAATGTACTTGATGTAAAAGTAAACGAAGACAATGTTCGCAACGGTTTTTTTGAACTTGATTGGAACAAATACTTTATTGCACAACTAGTTGAAGCAGGTTACGGTGTAGAGAACGATCCTGAAGAAGAAATTGTGGATCGTTGGTTCCGTGATATTGTTTACAATATGTTAGAAGCTGAAGGCCATAGTACAGATAGAGGTGCAGGATATATCAATGTTGTACCTATCGACAAAGGAAAAAGTGAAGTATCTTAATGGTTGACAAGTTACATAAATTATGTAATAATGTATACTGTAACTAATAAGATAGGCAATAACAAATGGCAACTTATGTACTAGTAGACACTGCTAATACTTTCTTTAGAGCTCGTCACGTTGTTCGTGGCGATATCGATACGAAAGTAGGTATGGCAATGCACATTACCCTTAACAGTATTAAAAAAGCTTGGAACGACTTTAACGCAGATCATATTGTATTCTGCTTAGAAGGTCGCAGTTGGCGTAAGGATTTTTATGAGCCTTACAAGCGCAACAGGCAAGAAGCACGTGATGCACTAACTCCTGCACAAGCAGAAGAAGATACTGTGTTTTGGGAAATCTTTGATGAGTTCAAAGACTTTATTGGTACAAAGACTAACTGTACAATGATGCGACATCCGCAACTAGAAGCAGATGATTTGATTGCAGGTTGGGTACAAGCACATCCTAATGACGATCACGTTATTATTAGTACAGACGGTGACTTTGCACAGTTAATTGCATCTAATGTAAAACAATATAATGGTATACAAAACGTCACTATAACACACGAAGGTTACTTTGATGACAAAGGTAACCCTGTTGTAGACAAGAAAACTGGTAAGGTTAAGCCTGCGCCTGATCCTGCATTTATGTTGTTTGAAAAATGTATGCGTGGCGATACTAGCGACAATGTGTTTAGTGCATATCCAGGTGTACGTAAGAAAGGCACAAAGAATAAGGTAGGACTGATTGAAGCATTTGAAGATAAATCTACGAAAGGTTATAACTGGAATAATCTTATGTTACAGCGTTGGGTTGATCATAATGGTGTTGAGCACCGTGTTTTGGACGACTACAACCGCAATGTAACACTTTGTGATTTGACAGCACAACCTGCAGAAATTAGAGAAATAATTAATAATACTATTGCAGAAGTAGAACCTAAGAACATATCACAGGTCGGTATGCGCCTTATGAAATTCTGTGCAAAATGGGATATGCAACGTATTGCAGACAATGCAGCACAATATTCCGAACCATTACAAGCGAGGTATCCTGTATGACATTAAAAGCAAAGCCTGTTTTAAAAGATAAATTTTGGATTGTTGAAGAAGATAACGAAAAGGTTGGTACACTATCTTGGAACGATGATCGATTTATGTTTAGTAATTCTGTTGAAACTTGTTTCTTTGACAATAAAAGACAAATGAAAAAGAAATTTGGTGTCGATATTGTTTGGACAGATATAGAAGAACAGGAAACACAACAAACATACGATGTACACGGATTTCCTACTAGTGTTTTACCATTCAACACAATGTTTGATGTAAAGCGCAAACTACCTTTGTTTACAAAAAGCGAAAAATCTAAAAGCAGTTATTGTGCTGGTTATTATATTATTCGCTTTGACAAAGGATGGGTGAAAAGTTTTTGCCCTAAACTTATTACGTGTGAACGATACGAAACAAAAGGACCGTTTACAACTGAATTAGAAATGCGTCAGGAGTTAAGCCGTGTCAATAGAACCAATTAATACAATACCATTTCAGCAGTTTATTCAACAGGTAAAAAGTGCAGAAAATAGTAGAGCTAGAGAAGTTAAATTATCAATCGAACAAGCAAAAAATTTAGCATTTACAATTGGTATTGTAGAAAGCAGATTACACGGTGATTTAGAAAAACTTGTAAAAGACTCTGCTAATGCTAATACCGAAGTAATAGAAGTAAATCTTGATGCAGGTTCTGGTTTTTAACTACGTAGATAACTAAAAAAGAGATAAATATATGCGTATATAATATAGAAGGATACGCATATGAGTAGGCCAAAACCAAATGTTTTATTAGAAAATATAAACAATAAAACATATAAAAGCGAACAAGTTTTAGAGGCAGAGGCTATCTGGGCTGTTTTCTATAAGAATAAACCATTCAATTTAAAGAGTTCAAATGCTCTTACAAATTATCCTGGACCTAAATATAAAAAAACAAGTTTCTCAAATCCAGGACACGCATTTAATCTTGCAAAAAAACTTAATGAATTATTTAAGTGTAGCGACTTTAGTGTTTATAAACTTACTAGTGGTGAAGAAGTTGAAGAATGAACTGGAAAGAGACATACACTAAGCTCTTTCTTAAAGAACTAGGTAAAAGTGTAAACGAAGCAACAGTTAAAGAATATATGCCGTTGTGGTGGTCGAATTTACGGAATAAAGACAAAGGCGGCCTCAGACTTACAGATACAGGGTATGAACTACTTAAACAAATAGATCTAGCAACATATGATATACCCTATCCTAAGGATATGCCCCTTACTACACAAGTTATAATCTTTTTAGATCAATTCATTGATTGTCCTTATTATCTTAGCACGAGAAGTATTACTGTAACGAACGAAAAAAAGGCAGTCGAACTTAGCCTTTTTTCAGGAGATTTACGTAAATACGGGCTTGTAAAAGCAATGAAAAGACAAGAAAAATCCTAACCTATTGATATTACAGTATTTCTTTTTTGAAATAATGGTTGACATTTTCTGTAGTGATGCTATTATATATACATAGTTAGAAATTAGCACTGATAACACAAGGGAATACACTATGGATACAGCAACTCGTACAGTTAGTCCAAATGGGGCTAAAGCAAGCATCAAACACGCTATGTCAAAAAAGCGTCCTATCTTTTTGTGGGGACCTCCAGGTATTGGTAAGTCAGACATTGTAGCACAGGTTACAGACAGCTTGCCTAATTCACATTTGATCGATATTCGACTATCACTTTGGGAACCTACAGATATTAAAGGTATTCCATATTTCGATAGCAATTCAGGCACTATGGTGTGGGGCGCACCTTCAGAACTGCCAGATGAAGATTTTGCGGCACAATACGACAATATTGTTGTGTTCTTTGACGAAATGAACTCGGCAGCGCCAGCTGTACAAGCGGCAGCATACCAGCTCATTCTTAATCGTCGTGTAGGGCAATACAAATTGCCAGACAATGTAATTATTGTTGCGGCAGGTAACCGCGAAGCTGACAAAGGTGTTACGTATCGTATGCCTGCTCCGTTGGCTAACCGCTTTATCCACTTAGAACTTACAGTATCATTTGATGACTGGTTTGCTTGGTCAGTTGATAACAATCAACACAAAGATGTTGTAGGTTATTTAACTTTTGCAAAGAAGGACTTGTATGACTTTGATCCTAAATCACCTAGTCGTTCTTTTGCAACACCGCGTTCTTGGTCGTTTGTGAGCGAACTGCTTGACGACGATCTAGACGAAAACACCCTTACCGATTTGGTTAGTGGTGCAGTTGGTGAAGGTTTGGCTGTCAAGTTTATGGCTCACCGCAAGGTTGCTGCCGATATGCCTAATCCAACTGATATCTTAGCAGGTAAAGTAAAGGATTTGCAGAACAAAGAAATCAGTGCTATGTATTCCTTAACTGTATCACTTTGCTATGAGTTGAAAGAAGCATCAGACAAAAATGATAAAAAGTTTGATGACAAAGTCAACAATTTCCTGCGCTTTGCAATGGACAACTTTGATACAGAACTAGTTGTGATGGGCATTAAACTTGCTCTTACACAGTATCAATTGCCCATTGATCCGGACGAAGTGGAGTGCTTTGATGAGTTCCACGATCGTTACGGGCACTACATTAAGGCAGCACAATCCGCTGATTAATGTCAAAAGAGTGGGTTCTTTTGAGCCCACTCTTTATTTTTTGGTTGACAAATAGCGTAAATATTGTTATACTATATGTATAGAAACTAAAGAAGTAGAGGGAAATATGTTAGACTTTTTACCGCACGTAGAAAATACTTTGCAGATGTCAGCTAAAGATACTGCGAGTAAACTCAAAAACTGGCAACCCGATCCAAATATTACTGAAGAAGAATTAGACGTAATGCGTGTAGAGGTTTATGATCGCATTATTGTTGCAAGAGTAGGTTTGCTACTTCGGCATCCCTTTTTTGGTAATATGGCTACACGTTTGCGTATTTTGGCTGCCGATGATTGGTTGCCTACTGCTGCCGTGGACGGACGTAACCTCTACTACAACACACAGTTCTTTAATGCAATGACAAACAAAGAGATCGAATTTGTCATTGCACACGAAATTTTACATTGTGTATTCGATCATTTAGGACGTAGAGGTGATCGAATACCTCTGTTGTATAACATTGCCGCAGATTACATTGTAAATAATATTCTTGTTCGCGATCGTATTGGAGAGAAGCCTAAGATTGTAGACTGCTTCCAAGATTTCAAATACGAAGAATGGACTTCTGAAGAAGTATATGACGAGTTGTTCGAACAAGCTAAAAAGAACGGTGACGAATTTGTAAAACAGTTGGGCGAGATGCTAGACGAACATCTTGATATGGATGGAGACGATAGTGAAGGCGCAAGTGACAACGGTGAAGAACAAGATAAAAACGGTAATGGAGTAAGTAAGAAGAAACCAAAGTACTCTAAAGAAGAAATTAAAAAGATCAAAGACGAAATAAAAGAGAATGTTTTGTCTAGCGCACAAGCCGCAGGTGCTGGTAATGTTCCTGCAGGTGTTGCTCGAATGATAAAGGATCTTACAGAACCTAAAATGAACTGGCGACAGATACTTCGTCAGCAAATTCAATCAACAATTAAAAGTGACTATACTTTTATGCGTCCAAATCGTAAAGGTTGGCATACAGGTGCAGTGCTACCTGGTATGAACTTTGACGAAACTATTGATCTTTGCATTAGTATTGATATGTCAGGTTCTATTGGCGATGCACAAGGCAGAGACTTCCTTAGCGAGATTAAAGGCATTATGGAAGAATACAAAGATTATAAAATTAAATTATGGTGCTTTGATACTAAAGTATACAACGAAGATGACTTTAGTGCAGATGACGGTCGTGACTTGCTAGATTACGAAATTATGGGAGGTGGCGGCACCGACTTTATGGCCAATTGGGAATATATGAAAGAAAACGATATTCAACCTAAAAAGTTCATTATGTTCACAGATGGTTATGCTTGGGATAGCTGGGGAGATGAAAGTTATTGTGATACAATTTTTATTATTCACAGCAACCGTGATAAGGGATTACAGGCACCTTTTGGCATCACAGCACACTATGACGAGGCAGCGTGAGACACAAAGAACCTAATCCATTAAATGTATTTGATGTGAGGCAGTGTGTATTTGCACCGCCTCACTTTGAGTATATGAATATACCTATGACTTATAATCTAGAACAGTCAATTGTAAAATGGGTTGATAAAAATTTAAAACATAGATTTTATGTTGGAAAAAATGTATCTTTAGATACAAAAAATAAACTTACAAATGTGTTAACAGTTGGATTCGAAGAACCAAAAGAAATGAGTTATTTCACTCTAGCTTGTCCACATTTGAAGTACAAATAAATAAAGTGCGCATATATACTATTACAAGGAGACAAATATGAGCGATACAAAAACTTCTGATAAGACTGTTTCGCAGGCTGATGCTACAGCAGCATTAGAAGGGATGCCAACTGATGCACAACCAGCACCGCAGCCAGCACCGCAAGAAGCGTCAGGACCAGATCTTACTGTACAAGACCTTAATGCACTTAAAAGCATTATTGATGTTGCAAGCCAACGTGGTGCATTTAAACCCAATGAAATGGTAACTGTTGGCCAAGCATACAACAAATTAGAAACTTTTTTAGAAGCAGTAGCTAAACAGCAACCTGCACAAGGAGCATAAAATGTTAAAACACGTAGGCCGAATGGCGAAAAACCAAAGAAAGGTTGTAGTTGCATACAATGTTGTACCGGGTGAGCCTGATAGTGCAGTTGTTGTTACTACAGAAAATTTATCTGCAGATGAACACGATTCGCTAATGAAACTAGTTGAATCTTCAGCAGGACAAGAGTCTATGGATCTTGCCGAAGCAATGATGCGTACACGTTTACCAGATGGTAAAAATATGTTAGCTGCATTCCATACTACAGGAAAAATGGCAAAAGTACCTACAACAGAAGTAGAGATGACTCCTAATACACAGACTGCAATTAAATTAAGCGAGATTAACGAAGCAATCGCAGCTCAAAGAGGTGTCAGTGTTGCAGATCTTGCACAAAAAGGTCCAGGAGGAGTAACTGTACCAGCACAAGACAACAGTGAACTTACTGCTGATCAAGTTGCAGCCGGAGTTGCATCATCTAATGATGGCGTTTTGTCTGATGCAGATCTAGCAGCTCAATATAGGTCACAAGCTGATGCTATGTTCAAAGAAGCAAAAAGACTTCGCGAACAGGCAGAAGAGCTAGTGCCTACAAAAAAGAAAGCTAAAGCGAAGACCGAAGAAAGTGCCTAAGAACAAACTTCCTCCAGAAGTCGTAAAACACTGGCCGGAAGTTTTTAAAGATATTGAAATCAAGGCAGTTCCTATAGAATACATACATAGTATGAGAGTATATTTCCTGGATGGAAAAATATGGGAAATAGAAATGGATAAGCAAAAAGTTGCATCCAAACAAACACTAGATTCTATAGAAAGTAGCTTAGAAACTTTTTTAGCACAGCACGACGAAGAAATCGACCACGTAGACTTTAGACTTAACACTACAAAATTGGTTAAGGATGTGTCTTCTAGGACCAAAAACTTTATGAAAAAAAGAAAGTAGATTATCGGAATATTGAAAAATTGTATAAATACTATTAATAAGATATTCCAGGAGTATATAAATGGCGTTGCGATTAAGAAGAGGTACTGATGCAGAAAGACTGCAATTAGACGGTGTAAACGGCTTATTGCCTGCAGAAGGTGAACTACTTTATACAACAGATACAAAGAAATTATATGTAGGCGATGGCGCCACTGCCGGTGGTATTGCTGTCGATACTGGACTTACTACATTAAATGCTTCTAGCATCGACGACTTGCTAGACGTAGACACTAGTGAACCAATTAACACTCCTAACAATGGCGATATACTCACTTGGGATAGTGCAACAACACTTTGGTCTCCTTCTCCTTTGAATATACCATCTGATGTAAACGAACTTACTGATATAGATAACTTACTTGCTGGCGGCGGAGGTGGCGGCATTGTCGAAGGCGGCAATTACAAATTTAACTTGTTTGGTCAAGATTCTAGCATAATGGTTGATATCGACAACAATAGAATTAGAGCATCAGGCGGTGTAATAGGTGATTTAACCGGTGACGTTATTTCAACAGGCACAAGTAGATTTAGTGGTACACTTGATTTAACCCCCGCAACATTACAATTACCTAGTTCAATAAACACTGATCTTGTTGGTAATGCTAATGGTAACCATACAGGATCGTTTAGTGGAGTAGTTGATGGCGAACTTATAGGAAGTGTATTTGCTGACGATTCAACACTACTAGTTGACGGTGTTAGCGGAACAATTACTGGAACAGTTACTGGAACAGTTGATTCTAGTGTCGGAGTATCTCAATTTGGAAAATATAATTCTGGGGCTATTACTTCATTAAATGTTTGGTCTAATGATCATTTAGGATTTGCACAAACTGCACTAAATGTAATAAACACAGGTGACACAAATATTGCTAATGAATTAGGTGTTTATAAAACACGCGGTACTCCAGATGCTCAAACAGCAGTACAAGTTGGAGATATGTTAGGTGGGTTTAGTTATGCTGGATTTGACGGATCAGTTCCACAAGTTGGTGCTACAATTCGTGGTATAGTAACAGATATTTCTGCAGGAAACATATCAACAGATGTTGCTATTTTAAATAGAAATGGCGCTATCGGAACTTACACAGAATCGCTTAGAATAAAAGCAGACCACGGCGTTGTTGCTCAAAACTATGTACAGTTTGGTTCGTATGCAGATGCAGCCACAAGAGATGCTGCTATCACTGCTCCAGCAGCAGGTATGGTTGTTTTTGTTACCGATGTTGCTAAGTTTACAGGATACGACGGTTCAAGTTGGGTTAACTTAAACTAAGCGAATAATTTATTAGTATTATACAACTCAAGTATTTCATCAAATTCTAAACCAGTCGTAAACTGTGCATTAAATCTAAAATCATTTGTGTCGTTTACTGCATTATGATATTCTTGTAAATTAAAAATTACAGGAAGATTCTTTTTATAATCAACACTTGCTTTTAATGTAAAAGTTGCGTTATCGTAATCAGCATATGATCCTTCTGTAAGTTCAAAGAAATTAGTAGGGCCATACGTGTTCATATCAAAAGGATATATAGGAAAATTTATTAGTGTTACCCTAGGCGGCAATCCTTCTACTTTTCTATCTATATGAATTTTGCCTTCAGTGTAAGGTGTTTGTCCTAATATTTCATAAGAAACAGGAATTAAAAAACGTTTTCCTACTTCATCCATAAGTTCTGTAGGTATCAAATGTCTTGGGCAAAACCAATTCCAGTCATATTTTCCGTATTTGTTTGTTCTATAATTTGCACTTCTTTTATAATTCTCTGCATTAGATAGTATATTATCAGCAAGAGCATTTCGTGTTTCTATTTTAAAATTTATTCCTTCTACGTATTGAAAGTAGGGGTACATTAATTTTTCCTTCCTAAATAATACATACGTTTACCCATATCCAATGCTACAATATCTCCTGTAGCAAACCAATCATCATATATGCAGGTAGGACCTTTTACGTATAACTCGTGATCAACTATTTTCCAATCACAGTAGTAAGTATCTCCCATAATTGTATAATCATCTGGACAACGTTCTTTTACATATTGTACTTTATCTATACTATCAAATTCAATATTAATAGTAATTGGGCCTATTTCACTCATACCCCAGTTAGGTTGCACAATAGCACCTTTACTTACAAATGCTTCTATCATTTCCCACGTAACAGGATCACTGCCTCCTAGTATACGCTTGCCTGTAAGATCGCAATTTGCAAATCCTTTAGTATTCATTAGAGCTGTCATTTGTGCAGGTGCTAAGAATGTATGTGTATAATTCGCGAAATCTTTTAAGAATGTAAATGCGTTAAACTGTTTTATCTTAAATTCAGCACCTATGTAGTACGCAGGAAGCGTCTGTGTAAGTAATCCTCCTGCGTGAGTCATACGAGTTACTGTAAGTACTTTACTGCGCTGTGTGAGCTTCTGTGCGCTTACAGCAACGTCTATACACGCTTTTAAATTATCTGGAGATCGATATATGTCTTTAGGATCACCTGTTGTTCCACTAGATCTAATAGTTACTCCGCTTTTAAAAATACCTGCCCAGTCAGTCATTTCTCATATTTCTCTAAACTTTTATTAATAGTATTATTTACACGTATAAACTGTGTACGCTCATATAGCTCGTTTATGTGTTCTGCACCTACATATGTACAAACACTGCGTAAACCGCCTTGTATTTGCTTTATAACGCTTTTAATAGACCCTTTACAAGGTATTAACAGGTCTCTACCTTCGTTAGGTCTATATTCTACTTCTGTAGGCTTATTAACACTATACATCTTATCGCTACCTAAACCGTAAAAATTAACATACTTCTTGCCATCTATTTCTACAATATTATCACATTCTTCAGACTTAGAAACCATACCTGCAATCATAACCATTTCAGCGCCTGCTGCTATTGCTTTACATACATCGCCTGCTGTAACACACCCACCGTCTGATATTATTTTTGCACCAGTGTAATCTATTGCATCATAACAATCCATTACAGCACTTACTTGAGGTACACCAACACCTACTTCTGATCTTGTTTTACAGGCTGCACCACTACCAACACCTACTTTAATATAATCTGCTCCTGCACGTACTAATCCCAAAGCTAACACTCTATTAGCAATATTACCTGCACAAATTTTAGTATTAGGAAACTTATTTCTATAATGCTGTATTGTACTTAACATACCATCAACATTAGCATATACATTAGCAATGTCTACATTTATCATACCGATATCAGGAAATTCTGAAACTACAGCGTCTGTCTTTTCGATATCCCAAGGCTGTACGCCGCTAGTAATAGCAATATATCTTCTATCAGACATTTCACTTAAATACTGTCTATGTTCATCTAACGAGTATTCCTTGTGTATAAAAGTAAACACACGTTCTGGGGTCAATAATTTAGCAATCTTATATGTACCTGTACTAATCATATTAGACACTACAATAGGATAGGCAGTTGTATCAAGCCAATCTATTTCAATGTTTACACTTTTACGTGTAAGAGGTATTTCACTCGGTCTAGGATCTATAAGTACATCGTTAAAATCTAGTTTTACTTCAGTATCTTTAAATTTTTCCATTTAAAATCTTCTCTTAATTTATCTGCATTAGTAACACGGCGTTCTTTATCAATAAAACTAATCTTAGGAGTTTTGATAGAGCTTTTATTTCCAAATAGTGCAAAATCTTGATTAGGATCGTGTGTTAAATTTTCGTATGTGTATATCTTATACCAACAGTGTGTATTATATATATCGAGTAACTGTTGTTCCGACTCTATGATACGGCTTATAATATCTTTGTGTTTTTCATAATTGTAATCAACTGTAATGTTAGGAACAGTTTCGTCTTGACCGAAACGATACTTATTCATTTCGAAAGCAAGTATCATTGAAAGAATACGTTCGTATGTATTTTCTCTATAAAGCAATACAGGAGTTACATTTGATAGCAAATGATTTATTCTTGCCGTGTCTAATTTTAATAATTGATCAATGTGTATTTTAGCAACCCAATTATTTTTAGAATTTATTAACCAATCTATTCGTTTGTATAATTCTTGTAAATCTGAATTTACAGAAAGTCTGTCATAATCACTTTCTAGTGCTTCAAAATTTAGTTTAATTATTCCATTGGTATAGGTATAAGTTTCAGGAGGAACTGCTTGTGAAAATATTTCATTAAGATATGTGTTTCCTAATAGTTGACTAATACTTTCAAAACAATACCCGCTGCCACATCTATATGATGTAATTCCTAATACTTTCATACTGAATTTATTTTCTTTTCGATATAATTAGATATCATATCTAATTCTTCTGCTTTATATATTTTATCAATGTATGCATCTTGTGCAGTAATATCTAATATATTATCTTTACTACAATAATTTAAAAGTTCAAAATTAGGCACTTTTATTTTGCTAAAATAATTACTATTGTAGTAATCACTAAATTCTGTTGCTTGTTTAAAATTTGCCCATTCTGCTTCCCATATCATAATATGCTTATCTAATTTATGTGTTACTGTAGATTTTATATCTAACAATCCTTTATCTTCTGCCCATTTAATTACTTCTTTATTTTTTGTAGGAACATATCCGTAACGTGCAGCATCGATACTAAAATCACTGTGGGTATTCATATTTGGATCTGTGCTTATATGCAATCCCCAAAATAAATAACAATCCCAGTTTTCATTCATCCATTCTAAACTTTTATGCCAACTGTCTACAGGTTCAAAAGGTAGTCCTGCAATCATTCCGCAAGTTCCTCTGTACAATCCTAACTTGTCCATAAAAGCTGCTTTAGTTTCTAACAGCCCCTTTTTAATTCTATCTGGATGCATACCTTTGCCTATTGCTTTTGCAGCATCAGGATGCAAAGTTTCTATACCATAAAAATGTCCCCATACCCTTGCATTAATTAACAAATCTAGTTGCTGAGGCCTACTAATAACTAAATCTAATCTAATAAAAGCAGTGAAGTTAGGCTCGAATGGTAAACGTTTAACAACATTTGCAAGTCTTTCTATTTTGCTATCTCTATCATTAAATGTATCATCTGCAATAATATAGTTAGTTGTTCCCCATTTTTTATAATTGCTTATAATTTCGTTATAGATACTTTCTTCACTCCGACTATAATCTTCTTTTACCCCTAAGAAAGCATAACTGCAATACTTACATCTAAATCTACACCCTCTGGTCATTTCTAATGTAAGTACATCGGTCGGTAATACAAAATCGTTACTAGTATAATCAACTCTATAATTTGGTATTTCTAGTGCTCTATAATCTTTATTAGCATCTATAAGTATAGATTCAGGAGCAAATAATGGAATTTTATGAACTGGTGCTGGTCCATTATTAAACATATAATCTAGTACAGGTTCCAAAGCGTGTTCTGCATAACCAAATATCATCACATCGGCACCAAAATCTTGTTGATATGGTCTAGGGCCACCTAGTAGATATTTTGCTCCAGGAAATTTATTTTTAAGGAACTTAATTTTATCTATTACAAATTGGTCTTCCATCCATAAGTTACCAAATGCAAACAAATCAACTTTACCAAATTTTATAATATACTGTGTTAGTTGTTCATTTGACCAACGTGTCATCCAGTCAATTACTTCTACATTCCAGCCTTTATCACGCATCATACCTGCAATTTTGTATGCGCCCATTGTTCGTCTAGTAATACTAGATCCACTATCATTAAATATTACTGCTGTTTTCATTTTCTTACTATAAAATTCCAACAAGGATATTTTCCGTACCCATTATTAGGAGGAAGGTTATCTTTTTCAAATAAAATAAAGTCAAAATCAATAAACGCTTCTATAATTTCGTTTTCTTCTAGTTGTGGCGGTGTGTATCCATTGCCTACTATAGGAGACTCGGGAACAAGTCTTCCAGATTGATTACAGTAAATACCATTTTGCGTTAAGTGTTTTTTAATGTTGCTTACGTAGTCTTGTCTGTATTCGTATGGTATAAAATGAAATAATCCAAAATCTAAAATAATATCATATTTCTCGTCTGGCCAGGGGTCGTCAACTAGATTCATACATAAGAATGTAGCTGTACTCTTTTGTTTTTTTGCAAGCTCAATTGCTTTTGACGAAATATCAATACCTGTTACCTTAAATCCCATATTAGATAAAAATAAAGAATTTCTTCCTTCGCCGCAACCTAAATCTAGTACAGTCTTTCCATCAATATGCTCAATAAACGTGTTTAACACTGTAGCCGGTGTTTTCCCCCAGGCAGGATTGCCGTTTGAGTAAATATCATTCCAAAATGTCGGTATATTTACTTCATAATCGTTTAATTGTTTATTAACTGGATATTGATTAAATGCCATTTTTAAAGTCCTGTAATGCCTCTTCAAACGAATCTTCATATGTCCAACTCCAAATTAATCTATAATCGTTTGTGTTGTTTACGATATCGTGCGGTGTATGTGTATCCATTAAAACTGGTGAGGTTAATGAATATTCAAAATCAACTTCTCCACCGTCAATATATGTAATATATTCATTTGAGTACCAAACTTTAGGACCGTGTGCTCCGAAACTTTCTAAGTATTTTTCTTTTACAGGAGTATAATTTTTAAAAAACCGTGTCAACGTTCCTTCATTACAATTATATACAGGAATGTTAAATGTACAATCTCTTTGTGTATCAATATGTGCCGGTAATTGCCCTGGTTCAAATTTCATAAGTTTTATAAAATCTTTTAATTTAGGATGTTTATCTCTAATATCTTGTAGGTACTTATAGTCTTTGACTTGTAATACATTTTCATCTGTATACCTTAATGCTAGTGGTGCCGGAGCATCTATCCAGTCTTGAGTAATCCATTGTGTTCCTAATTCAACAAAGAAATTTATATCAATATCACTTTTACTAAACTCTTTTACATATTGATTATGAATCATATGATTAATCCTTTTAATTTTTTATTATATATTTCGCAAACTTCTTCGTATGGTTCTTCAAAACACAACTGAAAAACTATTCTAGGACTTTTGTCGTTGTATTCTACGTTATGAAAACACCCACCAGTATTTAATATTGCTCCGCAATTATGGTATCCTACACTACAAACAAAATTTTCATTATCATCATAAAACATAGTTTTACTTGCAGTTGGTGCTAATGGAAAATTAATTACAGTTTGCCTAGGCATATATAAATTTTCATATTCGTTATAACGATTACGATCTTTATGTATTTTACTTCCTGTTTCTGTTACACGTAATAATTGGCACACACAATTTATACCTTTAGGTTTAAAATGCTGAATTGTACTAGGTAGTTTAAAAAAACTTATTTTATAACTTATGTCTACAAATGCATCTGTGGCTAGTGCATACTCAAGTAACGAATCTCTTGTTACTTGTGATAAAGCATATTGTACTTGTTTATAATATGGATCATAACTCTGTAGCATATTCTTTCTTTTTATTTTCGTATTTTTCTTGTAACAGCTTTGTTACTACTCCAGTTTTTTGTGTTTCTGTAATGCCGCCGCTTGAACTAGTAATAAAAATTTCATCAGCATTATGAAACATTGTTGTTGTAATAGGCATACGTTTAAAAGTTATATTATTTTCTTTTGCTATATCTTCAACGACACTCATAGTAATACCTTTAAGAACATTATTATTTGCTGTTTTAATTACTCCGTCTTTGACAATGCCAACGTTAAATCCAGGGCCTTCTGTTACAAATCCATTTGTATCTACTAAAACTGTAGTGTCGTACTCTTCTGGTTTATTTCGCTGACTCATTGTAAGTTCAATCCAGGCCATATTCTTATATTGTTGACCATAGTAATCATCGTTAACACGATTTGTATCTTGATCTAAGTATAATTTAACTTGCGGATTTTTTGCAATAGGATAACTAGGTTTAATATACATTGCAAAATGTGTAGGACAATTTTCTAAATCTCTTGGATTTCCGCTGGGAGGAAAACCTCTCCAGATAATAAACCATACAAACGCATTGTCAATAGGATTACGCTTTGCAAGTTCTTTTATAATTTCTAAAGGATCTACATCAGGTATAGTTAGTCCATAACGTTCTGCACTGGCTTTAAATCTTCCTAAATGCCTATCATAACAAAATGCTTTGCCGTCATAGACCGGCATAACATCGTAAGTAGCATCACAGTGTATAAAACCAAAGTCAAGTATAGAAGGGCCTATATCTCTTAATGGTAAGTATTCACCGTTTTTATATGCAATTAAATCTAAAACATCATTCATCAAAATGTACCTTTCGTAATTGCGGATCGTCAGGCAATTTTTGCTTCAGTGTTTTCAAACGATTTATTCTCCATTCAAGGAGTTTAAAATCTAACACCCAAGGAAAAATTGCGTGTATTAAACTTCCTATTGTTATAAAAAGTAAAAAGAAAAATTCCCCTATCGCTAAACGGAAATGCCACCAATAGCCAGCGTCTTCGCGACCAGCTTTAGCCTTAGCTTCTTTAAGGTGGGCAAAATTAAACCACATATTTGTTCTGTATCCTTTCTCTACGTTTTTTATATTCTTGAATATTTAATTTCCATAAATTTTGTTTTGTATAATATAATTCTATTTCTCCTTTGTCTTCTAATATACCTTGCTTTGCTAATAATCCCATTAATCGATGATTCCTAGCAGCTTTGCCGTTAGAATGATCGTTATATAGATTTGTTGTCATATAAAGATTATCACTTGGACACCAATCTATAAACAAAGGTATAAACTCTCTCTGTGTTAAACTATTCCAATCTCCTTTACCTAGACCTTTAAAACTATCTGTATGAGGTAATTCGCATCCTCTAAAAAGTATTCTCCAAGCATCATTAGAAACTTCAGGTAAAGGATGACATCCTGCAACTGCTATAATTTCTTCATCTCTAATTGCACACCAATATTCTCCTTGTGTTTTACACCAAATTAATTTCATTGCACGAAAGCTAGAGTTATTTTCATATCCTAAATCTTTACATTTATTACAAAATACTTGTAACATATCAAGATGTTTATCTTGTATTTTTTCTATCTTTATCATAGTACTTGAAAATTATGAACAGTATTTAAAAAAGTACGTTCATTTAATTTTACATTAATTACTAACCAATAACTAGGGTCTTTTTTTGTATTAAAAAGTTCGTGTTCTTTAGCAGTATCAATAAAATACAATCCTCCAGATTCCCAATTTAATAACTTTCCTTCTAAAATAAAGTTACACGGATTAACTAAAGGAGATATTAATCTAAAACTATCTAGCTTTGTTCCTCTAAAATCTCTATGTTTAGGAAAAAATCCGCCAGGTCCTAATTTTAAAATGTGTGTTCTAAATATATCTCCCTTCCAAGGATCTAATATTTTTTTCAAATCTTCATTTTCATAAACCGGAGTTGGGACACAAAAATCTTCTTCTTCGTATGTTGTACCATTTTCTTTATTATATTCGTGTAAACTATCTAGATCAGGGATACCACTTATTCCGCCATCTAGACTAGTAATACTCAGTCCTTGCCTATTATTCGGTAAACGTCTAGGGTTATACTGTACGTACTCAAAGTTTTCTTCAGTCCAATCTACAATTTTGCGGCCAGGAGCATAAAACTTTAATTGGTTAACTTTGCCATAAGTTACAAGGGTGTTATAGAGTTGCATACTATTATATATCGTATTTTTCAGTCAGTACTAGCCGTATTGAGTTATATACACATATAAATAAATTGTGATTATAGAATCGATTTCAAAAAATAACTGGTTTACAGACTACACTGTACAATGGCGTCCAATTATGATGTGCAATTATGATTGTAGTTATTGTAGTCCGACAAGTCATTTAGCAATTGAAAAACGAAGCATACCTACTGCTAGTGATCTTATTAAAGCAGCAAAAAATCTTAGAAACGCAATTCCTAAAGACAAAGAAACAATGGTTGTTATTACGGGTGGAGAGCCATTTTTAATCAAAGATATACACTTATGGTTAGAATATTTGTTAGACAATAATTTTTATATAATGATATTTACAAATAGTAGTCTAAATGAAGAAACTTACAAAAAGTGTAAAAAAGTTTTTTCAAATAAAAAATTACTTTTTAAAATGAGCTTTCATCCTGAATTTGCAGACATAGATAAATTTGCAACACTGGCAAATAATATACAAAAATTAGGTGCAAAAGTAGAAATACGTGCAATGTTAGCAAATAAAATGTTTGATAAGATTGATGAATTAGAATCTAAAACAAATGTAGATTTTATTAGACTTCCTGTTTTTCCGTTATATAATAAAAAAGAAAACAAAGTAAACCCTATAAACAGTAGCAGCAGAAACTTAAAAGACTATTACCAAACAGCTGACGACGGAAAACTAAACTATTTTACAAAAGACGAATTACAAAAACTTAAACAATACGAAGATGTTGACCCGCCAGATTACTTAAAAATAAAAATAAACGATAATATAGATTACAGTGCAGATAAAATAGTTTTGCAAGGAAAAAATATTTTTAAAGGTTGGAAATGTAGTGTTGTACAACGAAAACTGGTTATTAAACCAAATGGTGATTTACACTATGGTATATGTAATAACGAAGGAGTTTTTGGAAATATCTATGATGAAAATTTAGATCTATTTTCCAAAAAATTTACCACCTGTAATGCTCCGCTTTGTGGAGTAATAGAAGAAGTTATGTTAGAAAAATATAAAGATGTATAATAAAGTAGAACACATACACTTAGAGCCAACTAGCGAATGTAACGCTAGATGTCCAATGTGCGAGCGCACATATGAAACTACATTAGAAACACACCCTTGCTTAAAAGTCACAGAGTGGAAAAGCAACGATCTAGATAAAATCTTAGATGATCCGTTTTTTAAAGATGTAAAAATTATACATATAAATGGAAACTATGGAGATATTGTAAGCCATTCTCACCCTAAAGAATTGTTAAATGTCATTATAAAAAGAAATATTGCATTGCATATCAATACCAATGGCGGAGCATTAAATACTGAATTTTGGAAATGGTTAGGCTCGTACGAGAGAGCACTAGTTGAGTTTGATATAGACGGTTTAGAAGATACTCATCATTTGTATAGACGTAACACAAGATTTGATATTGTAATAAAAAATGCAAAAGCATATATCGATGCCGGAGGCAAAGCTAAATGGGCTATGAATGGATTTAAGCACAATGAACATCAGGTTGAAGAATGCAGAGAATTAGCTAAAGATTTAGGCTTCAGTCAGTTTTACTACAGACCTTCAAGTAGGTGGATGTGGTCAAGCAAACTAGATATTTTAGATAAAAATTACAATTTTGCATACAGTATCGAGCCTGCAAAAGAATTCCAAGATCTTGCAAGTAAATTACCTTACTACAAATCAAGACCTCCTGAAGCATATAAAAACAAAATATACAATAAACGTGTTCCTTTAGTAGAAACTAACTGTAATGTAAATTGTAAGGTTATAGGTGAAAAAAGTATATACAAGCTAGAGTCAGTATACATAAGTTCTGATCAGCGGTTATGGCCGTGTTGCTGGATGCACCTTGACGATATTAGATCAGACTGGAAGGAAAATAAAGGCGGATTTGAAAGTTTGTTTAGAGACAAGGATAGAGATTTTAATAATTTGTTAAAAAATTCTGTTTCTAAAATGTTAGAAAACGGATTGTTTAAACGTATAAGCGATAGTTGGAATACTAATAATGTTTTATACGAGTGTGCAAGGACCTGTAAAGATAAAAATAACTTTCAAATGCAGACATCAGTAAGCTCTCACAACGATCTTAAAAAGTAAAACTTTTTATAATTTTTACTACTTCTTCATTTTGATCTTCATATTCTTCTAAATATTTACGTCCTATGTTAAAAGATTTTCCGCTCACAGTTGGTTTTTCATATAAACCTAGCTCTATTGCTCTATTTAAAAATATAAAATGTCTTTCTATTCTTTTTTTGTAATCGTTTTCTTTACTTTCCCATTCAAAATAATTAGTGATATTATGTATGTCATAATCTTCTGAATTGATATATACCGGTGTACCTGGAATCATAATCATAGGATGGTCAGAAGCAACAGTTTGAACAACTTCAGGATATTCTGCAAACATCTCTAATATTTTAAGTGTGTCTTGAAAATCTTCTTCTGTTTCTGTTGGAAATCCGACAAACATTAACGGAGTAAATTTTAAACCTACTTTTTTCATTTCTTCTAAATGAAATCTAACTGCTTCGTTAGAAAAAGGCTTACCTATTTCTTTTCTTATTTTTTCACTTCCGGATTCTATCCCTACACTAACTGTCTTTAACCCAGCTGCTATCATTTTAGAAAATATTGTAGGATCTGTTTGCCGTATTTCTCTAAATATAAATTGTCCGTTGAACTTAAATTCGACTCCAGTTTCTTCTGTAAACTTTGCTATTACTTCTAACATTTTTACAAATTCTTTTTGATTACCATTGATTAAACTGTCTGTGAATCTAAACCTTTTAATATTATGTTGGTGATACAAATGAATCATTTCATTTGCTATTCGTTCTCCTGATTTCCATAAAAATTTACGCCATAACAAAGGTACATTACAAAATGCACAGTTTCTAACACATCCCCTTGATCCGCTTATATATAATAGAGGATTATTTTTGTATAAGCTAAAATCTATTCCAGTATAATCTGCATAAGGAATAGTTTCTCGATCAAAATTATTATCAAAATCATAATTGTTTATTCCAGGATAATCTTTAACTCCTTCTAGATACTTCACAATAGAAATTTCGGCATCACCTGATATAAAATCGTCAATACGTTTCATTCTTTTTAATCTATCTATTACTTCTACTACACCGTCGTGAGATGTAGTCAAGGCTGGGCCTCCTAAAACAATCTTAACATTAGGATTCTTTTCTTTTATAACCTTTGTTACTAAAAAAATACTAGGAAAACTCCAGTATGAAAAAACAGTTATTCCTATTATCTTTGGTTTTTTTGGAGCAATATATTTTTTATAGTACCGATTTATTTCTTTAGTATACTGTCTTTCTATTTTTAAAACAAGATCTTTGTCTATTAATGTAGTGTCAGATACATTCCAAATATATCCCATTTTTGTATCAATAGTTTGTTTATAAAACCAAGCATTAAAATCTAAAAATTCACTTTTATACCCAGCAGATTTTACACAACCATTGAGCTGAGCAACTGCAAGAATTGGACCTTGCACTTCTAATTTAGGAACTGTCATAAAGAGTATATCAAGTGCCATAATTTTATTTTATTTCTACCTTTACTAAGTTTCTTTGTAAAATAACTTTTAAAAAATCTTCTGATATGTTTTTTTGTAATATACCTAATGGAATATGTCCTATACTGTTTTTCGGATCGTGAATATTAATCCCGCCTTCTACCATCCATTTTTTACAAGCTTTAATTTCTTTTTCTTGGTTATAGATTGTATTTGCTTGTAATTGAAAAAAGAAACTAGGACTATATTCTTTCAACACTACAGCAGTTTTAGGTGTTCTCCCACTTTTCATAGTTTTTAAAAAATCTTCCCCCAATGCATTATAATTTAAATATACTACATAAGGTTCTATATAAGGACTATATAGACTGTAATCTTTTTCATCAAACGCTATTTTTTTAACATTAGGAACTTTTGATATAGGATCTACAACTCTAAATCTTACCCTCGGTGTTAAGTATTTATTACTAAGTTCGTCAGCTAATTTTTCAGAATGATGTATATGATCATTAAAGTTATCTCTGAGGCGTGTTGCTTCCTTTTTTGATAAATTACCGTTAGATATCCAATCATTATTAGCACTAATAGATTCGTATATAAAATGTAATTCGCTAAGATCGTTTATACTGAAAGAGACCTTTCCGGCATCTATTGTATATTTAAAAGGTACTGTATCAGGTATATGACTATTGATATGTGTAATTGTGTTGCTTAATTTTTTAAATTCAGTGCCATACTCAAATCCGCTTAAGGTAAGCTGATATTCATAATTAGAATTATTAATAACTTCTTGGAGTTGTTTACACCATTTATCAATAAAATAATTTTCAAATAATTTTATTTCAATAATATTTTTATATACTTCTTTATCTATATTTTTTTCAAAATGTAAGTTTAATACTTTCATTTTACTCCAATCCTCATAAATCTTGTATACTTAGATAATTTAAGTTCCCCTTGATAGTATACATTCTGCATAGGAGTAGTTCTACTAAAATCGTCTAGATCTATGCAACAATTTATGTGTTCTGGTAAATCGAAGTAATTATTAGTTTGTAATATTACAATTGTTCCTGTTGGTATGTTTTCATACCATTGTTTAAAATTTTCAATGTGTTCACAACTAGTATTAATAATAGTATCAGGCATTTCTGTAAGATTCAAACTACTTCCATCGGCTCTGTAGGTAATGTGTGTAGTAGGATATTCCATATCAAGAATATCTATAGTGCTTGCTTTAAACTGCCAGCCATCCATTACCCAAGGTCTATTCATATTATCAGCTATAGATGCACAACTACTATCAATATCAAAGCTACGTATTTTTTCAAATTTATCTTTTGCACGTTCAAACATTAAACTAGCAAGTGTACCATACCAACCCGCACATATAAAAACAGTACCTAAATTAGATGGCAAATTTTCAACAAGCCATAGTTTACTTTCTAATTGTCCTAAACTAAAAGCATCTACCATAGCAGTTTCACTTTCAGGAAACATATTAAGAGTACGCTTTAGTTGTGAAACTACTTTATTTTCAGGATAAAGATATTCTAATCCATTAAGTAGATTAACTGTATTGCTCATCAAATTGCTCCTTTAACCAGTCGAAATTATTTATTAACTGAAGATCATTGCTATTAGAAAGGCCAAACTCGCGGCCAGCCCTAGCACCGGCAAGAGCGTAGGAACCGTAAGGTCTGTCTTCTCCAATTGTACACCACGTTTCAAGTCTTTGTTCTGTTTCTTCATTTTTCTGCCTATCAATTATTTTACTACTAAGTTTTGCACACTCTCTAAATGCACTTTTCCAAGTGTTAAAAGGATCTGTATTAAATGCTGTAATATTTGATATTTCTTGTATTGCATTAAACTTACCACTTATACTTGTAGTCATATCAGGTTTACTAGTGTCCATATTCAGTGTTTCTTTTCTCGGAAATAATTTTACACCTCCGTATCCGTATACAAGATCATTTATAGGATTTTTTGATCTCCAAACAAAAACATTATCTTTTTTCCATAACGGAACTTGATAATCAAACTTAAAAGTATCAACCATTTGTGCATCACCGTCTACAATCCAAATCATTGGTGTATCACAAATTTTTGCTGCCTCAATATGTGCTTGGTGTATTCCTTTTACTCCGTGTACACGTTTTGTTTTTGGATACTTTTTACATAAATTTTGATAATTTTCATCTGCATTAGGTTCTTGGTAACTTATAAAAACAATATCATACGGCTTAGGTGTACTAGCTATAATATCGTTTTCTTTTTTATTAACAACAAATCCGTAATCCCATTCTCTTTGACTTATTTCACATTGTTTGCTGCACAAAATTATACCATCAAAATAAATACCATTTTTAAAAATATGGTTGCTTTCTCTATCATATTTGTTATCGTGTGTAAAATACAAATCAAAATCGAAATCTTCTGCTACATTAACGTGTGAAGGTATAATCCAAAACATTTCAGTAGTAGATTTTTCTAAAACTTCTTTGTATTCTTCATATGTATCTGCTTTATAAATGTCATATTTTTTAGGATAACACGCAATAGTATTCCATTCTTTTCTATTTACGAAGTGTCTATACTCGATTTCATTTTTTGTTACAGGAGCAAATTTACTACACAAATATATTCCTAATCTATTATTTCCTTCAACTTCTTGTAAAAAACTATGGTTTTGTTGTCTATCTATTGTTTCAAAATGATTTATATAAAAGTTATTTGTAAATTCTTTGTCAACATTTATATTTGGACTACTCATCCAAAATAAATCAGTCGAAGTATTTTCTAATGCATAACAATAATCTTCATAAGTTTCTATTTCAAATATATCAAAAGGTTTAGGAGTACTAGCTTTAATATCTACTTCTTTTTTATTTTGAAAAATTCGGGTAGAAAATTCTTTATCAGTTACATTAACACTTTTCGGAAATAAGCAAATACCATCATAATGTATATCATTTAAAAAGACGTGAATATATTCTTTGCTCCAATCATCCGGTTCATAATCAAACAAAAACGATTCTAGTGGAATTGTATCTTGCCAAACTACCCAAAACATTTTTGTAAAAACTTTGCGTTTAGCTTTTTCAAAAGAATCTGTACGTTTGGCTGTTACAAAACGTTCCTTTAATTTTTTCCAGTTATCGTCATTGTTGCCTATATAAACAATATCATACATTATGTCTAGTATTTCCGTAATGGACAAATCTGTTTGGGCCAGCATAAGATCTCCAAGGATCAAACACTGTATAATTACCGGGTTCTATATCATCAGTTTCGTGTACTCTTACAACTACCATAGGACTATCTTCTACTATCCGACCGCCTAGCTCTTTAACATAATATTGCACTAGCAAACTATAACTACCGTCTGTATATTCTACTCCAGGCTTGTAACTGTCGCTACTAAACTTTATTTTATTTCCGTACTTGAGAATTTCAATAGCCATATTACGAGCCTGCTGCTCTCGTGCATTCATTACACTGTCAAATATATCATATCCCAAATGTAACTGATCAGCCATATAACGTAGCGCAATATTATCTCGTGGATGACAAGCACCACCGTCTCCCATTCCTGCCTTCATATAGCTAGGACCCATAATACGCTGTGTACTATCCTTTAATGCATTAGTTACTACATCTACATTAATATTACCTTGTTGTATTGCAACGTCTTGGATCATATTTACTAATCCAATCTTAGTGCTAATAAATGTATTATAAAACACTTTTATGCACTCGCATTCGTCCCAGGTGCCAATAACATAACGAGGGTTGTTTTCCATTATAGTTTTATAAAAGTCAACAAGTTGTTTAGCATCGCCAGTTTCTGTACCGTCTTCAGTACCAATCATTATCATTTCTGGATTGACCATATCCCACGCAACAGTTCCCATTGCAATTAAATAAGGGTTATAAACAAATCGAGTATTTGTTACTAATGGTTCTAGTTCTCTACGGACTGTTCCTGGCAATACAGTGCTTATAAGAACAAGCAATTGGTCGTTGTTCATATGCTTGTTACACTCAGTAAGAACTTCTTTGACGATAGAATAGTCAAAATCTTTTGGTTCTAAATGCGCTGTTGGAGCTCGGCCGTCATAGTCAGGATCGTGAGGAGTTGGAACAGCAACAAATACAATGTCTCTGCCATTTACTGCTCCTGCTATAGTAGGAAACTGATCAACATTGTTAGTCTTACACTTTTTAATATCATAACCCGTTACATCGTGTCCTTTGCTTGCTATAACTTCTGCACACGGTAATCCTAATTTACCTAATCCTATAAAACATATCTTCATAACATTACCTGCCATACTCCATACTTATATGTATCTGCCAATGGCACTGTATATTCATCTATTCTGGATCGTGTAAGTTGTACAGCAATGGAGACCTTTTTAAGATGTTTATTTTTTCTTAATTTATAGCTGCTTAGTTCTCTTGCATCGTTTGTACATATTGGATAATGAAATCCAGTATAAATTAAGTGTTCTATATTATTTCGTTTGATATACTTTTTTAGTACTGTTGGACTAAGTGTTGACAAATCAAAATCTATATCTAACAAAGGATGCGGGTCATTTGGAGAAACATAATTTATTTCTATAATTTTAGCACCTTGTTTTTTAAGATCGTGTAATCGCTGATTTAGATAAGACACAAACGCATCATTTGTATATTTTTCTTCGTCATACCTATAAGAATTTTTAGGTAATCCTACATCTATTACTACAATACCAATATTTTTATAGTTGGTTATATTTTCCTTTAAATACTGCATAGCATAAGGTATTTATAATGTATGTATATATTGATTTCGGAGATATGGTTATACCTGTTAATTTGTGTGACACTCCTTATAAAAAACATCTAATAGATAATTTAAATAGCATTGAAGATTGGAGGGCAAAAAGTTTATCTCGTCCTACAGTAAAGGAATATAATGACAAAGTAGTAAACGACAACTGGTCCATTTTACACGAGTATTATTATAAACTTTGCCAAATACTACAAACACCGCCAAAGTATAATTTGCCTAACAAATTTGATAATACAAATTATTATCTTAATATACTACATAGATACTTTACAACTGCACGTACACATAAAACGTGGGACAATAAACATTTCGATATGAATGAAGAAATATACGATTTAATAAATGGCTTGAATGATTCGGTGCATATAATTGAAACGTATACCAGCAATTCGATTATAGAAGCATACAAAAGTAAACCAGTCCGTTGGTTAGAATTAATCGGAACACCTGAAAACAACGATAATTTGTTAAAAGTAGACGACTATCCTGAATATACGTCTCAAAATTATAATGTTTATGCAATAAAACAAATAACTGGTAAAGACTTTATTACTTCGTTTTTTGATAACGATACAGCAAATGCTTGGGATATACAAAATTTTCATATTACATATATAGGATTTTGTATAGATGTATTTGGAGACTTTAAAAGAATATGGAGTGACGAAAGATTTATTAAATGGCTAGAACAATCTAATTACAACGGCAAAGTAGGTTATTTTCCTGTCGGAAACATAAAGGGCAAACACCTAAGATATTTACAGAAAAATTTTAAACAAATTAATACAAAAACTTTATCAGTTTATCTTTAATAATATTTTTTGTAGGCTGTTTTAAAAAAAGATCTTGGTTGTGTTTACATTTTTCTAAAATGTGTTTATCTATATCTATGTCTCTTTTTAAATTTTCTATAACAATACGCAATTGTTGCTTTGTATCCGTTTGTTCATCATAATTTTCATTAAATAGTTCAGGAAAAGTTTCGTATCCTAAACTTCTCAAATATTCAAGAGTTCCGCTAGTGCCGTGTAATAAAAATGGATGCCCCATTAATATAGGTTTGTATGTTTTTTCAGTAATAAATTTTATTTTGTTACCAGTGTATGTTTCACTTACTAAACTATATTTTGTTTTTAAATACAAATCTTTATCTGAATGTTGATCGTTATTCGGATCGTCGAGAGGTAATAAAAGTTTTTTTGGTACAACTTTTTTGACTAATTTATACTCAGACTGATCGTAATTATACCAATAATCAAAATCTTCTTTAGATAGTATATTTGATTCGTGCCAAAGGTTACTTACTAAATTATTATCTAATAATTTATGTTTATGAATATAATATATAAGAGCTTGTTTGTTTGGCCTCATTCTTTTATTGAAATTTAAAAAATTTTTATTTTTTACTGCTTTTTGGTGTTCACTAATAATTTGATCATAATTATTTCCGCTTATTTTTAAATGTCTAAACAAATGCATTATTTCAAAAATGTCAATTCCTAAAACATTAATCTTACTCCAGTAATCATCATTATATTTTTTATGATTATTAGCAGCATCAAGATCTCCGCAAATATAGTAAACTTTTTCAGGAGGAATATCTTTTTCTAGTAAAAAATCTTTTAACTTATTCCATCTATATTTCCAAAAATAAAATGGTGTTGCTTCGGTTGCTTGATATAATAACAAAAAGATATCGTTATTATCTTTAATCTTAGACCATATTTCTTCAGGTAATCTATATAAATCAGAATATTCTGTTGGAAACATTAAATTAAATTTTATAAAACTTTTTGACGAATACGTTGTAGTATACTTATAGCTTATATTAACTGATTTTAACAACCATTCGAAACTCCAACAATCACTAGGATTGCTAGGAGTAAATGTTGTTTCCAAATCATTATATTTAGAAAAATCATAATCATTATCTAGATATAAAAAATTCAACAATCTCTTACCTACCTTACTATTTCTTTTGTAATTCTGTTTGCAAACTCAGTATGTCTTTCTTCCGGAGGATGTCCAAAGCCACAATGATCATTTTGTTGCATTTCAATATAACCGTTATATAAAAATTTATCTTTATGTTTTTGTTTTATGTAATAATACAAATCTTTTACTATATAATGTATATTATTGTCATCAAAATCATTTTGTGGATCACAAATTGGACGCATAAACTGTACATACACATTATCATTTAAGTTTAGTATATTTTCAACTGTTTTTAAATAATTTACAATAAAATTATTATACGACCATAAATATTCCAAATTCCATTTTACTACTTCTTTTGGTACTTTACCTAAATAATTTAAATTTGTTAATGCTGTTGTATAAGTATCATTGCTCGGCCATTTAAGTATACGAGTATATTGTGTAAGGCCTAATAATATTAAATCACCTTTTCGAAAATCTTTTTGGAAAAATTTAAACATTTCTAAAAAATGTTCGTCTATTCCTGTGCCGCCTTTAGCTAAATTTAAAAAGTCTAAATCTAAATTTTTTGCTAGTTTAGCTGCCCAAGAAGAATTTAAATTTTTATGCTTCTGATCTTTTATTAGTTCTTGATATGTTATATTGTCGTCATTACGCAAATTATAAAAACCACTGAGCCCATTTTTTATTTTTAACTCTTTACATTTTTCGTAATTCAAATTTAAAATTTTATGATCGTTTAATTCATCACCGGCAGTCCAACTACATCCAAAAGCAACAATACGATTATAATTTTCAAGATTTATCATTTCTCGAGTATATCCTATCAATTTCGCTATTACTGCCACAAGTCATTGCACAATAAGATAACTTTCCTTGAGAATATTTTTCTTTTGTCCAAGTTTCTGTATATACCTTATCTAAATAACCATTTTTAATTATTTCGTTTATATTAGTCTTTTTAAGATCAAACTTGTCAATACCAAACTTACGTATATGTACACGTAATTGGGTATCTTCATATAAATCAATAGAGCTATCTACTCTTGTACCTACATAACAACAAGGAAATACAATACCATTGCAACTTACATATATTTCACTTCTTTGATCTTTCAAGCAACTTTTACAATTTATTTCCATATCTTGGTACTGAAGAAGATATGTATTCCAGTGTGGTAATTCTTCCTCAACAAAAGTATCAACTCTATGCTCAACTTTAGGATGGTAACCTTTTTTAATATCTTTCAAATAACCTAAATCTTTTTTTGGTTCAACATCTCGGTTAATTTTTTGAAAATCAGTCCTGTTTAAAAAATCTAAATTTGTTGGAGGGTCAATTATATATTCTAAATTTCCGTCTCTATCATAGACACCTTTTGATTTTAATTCCCCATTTTTGAGTGTATCGAATCCTAATGCTCTTTTAATTTCAATATCTCTAAAGCCTAATAGTTTACTATATTCTTTTGCTTCTTCAATTTGATGTTCATTATAACCGAACACAAGAAATTCCCACCGTGCTCTTGCCCCCGTTGACAAATATGCTTTTACATTTTCCATTAGTTTAGACCACTTTACATTTCGTCTATATAAATGATTAGTATCTTCTAGTCCATCAATACTAAATGTAACCCGATGATCAGTGTTTTTAGAAACTAGTTTTTCTCCAAAACTTTTCCAAAAGTTAGCATCTCTCATTCCTCCATTAGTATGATATACTATTGTACAGCGCGGAGCAGTCTCTTGAATATATTCTGTGATTTCTATAATATCTTTAGCCATCATTGGATCACCGTGAGTACCACAAAATAGTATTCTAAGCATATTTTTCATAAATTCGGGTGGGAACCAAGTTTTAAATTGATCAATTGAAATCGATTCTAATTTCAAATCTGGTCTTGTCCTAGCAGTAGAATCTACAAACCTAGGACACATAGGACAAGCAGCATTACAATAGTTGCTAAGTTCTATATGCATATGTGTTACTGTAGATTTACTCCACTCAAAATTTTTCATATTTTGTATCCATTCTTTTTCATAAGGGTATAAAACTCTGGAAAGGTTTTACTAAATGACTGTCCTCTATATTCGTCTTGCATTTTTGTTACTTCTAAAAATCTATCCCAATGTTCTTCTTTATATGGTTCAGAATTCATAAAATTTATAATACTGTTTACCCAATACTTTTCATTGATAGTTTCAAGTTTAGTTTGGACTGCCTTTTTAATTTCAGGCGGTAAATTTTTAATACAATAATGATGTGGTCCAAAAACTAAATTTAAATATATATTTCTAGTATGTGGTAAAAATTCATTGTACATTTCATCTATATAATAAACGTTTAATGTGCTAATCGTATTACAAATACTTACATTAAATTTTGGCATCTCTTTAGAAATACTAATTAATTTCAGTAAGTTAGATTTTACTGTATCCCAATCTGCAGGATATCTAACATAATTTAGCTTATCTTTTACTCCGTCAATACTAAAATCAATATCTATACCTTTAAAATGTTTTAAGATATTATATTTTTCATCGTCCCAAATAGTTCCATTTGTATTGTAGTGTAATGTAATGTTTTTTGCTATGTCTTTTTCTATTGCATACTCCAACATTTCCCATTGTTTTTTAACAAGGAAAGGTTCACCACCATAAAAATCAATATGAAGAACGTGTTCTAAATTATTTTCAAATTCTTTCCAAAACTTACTATCATCATCAAATGCGTGATTAAATCTTTTTAACCATTCTTTATATTCTGGTTGACTACCTTTAAAGAATTTTAAATCGAACCATTCTTTGTTCCAGAAACTACTATTAAAAGGTCCACAAGTACGACACTTAATATTGCAAGTAGTACCCATATTAATATCTAATAACTGAAAAGTACCATCTATTTTATTTGCAGTATGACGTTCATTGTCTCTAAGTCTTTTACTTTTTTTGCCTGCTTCTTCTTCTGACCAACAGTGTTTGCAAGCAGGATGTTTTTTACCTTTATTAAAGGCTTTTATAATTTTTTTTCTAGTTTTTGAATTAGCAATTTCAGTAAAAGTATTATCTTTTACATTAAGCGGATTGTCATTATCGTCAAAATAATTTTCAGACATCATACAACAGGCTTTACACGACCCATCTGTGTTAATTCTTAAACCTTTTTTTAAATTTACGCACTCTAACTGATTCATAAGTATTTTCTTATCTCCGGAAATATGTCAGTTAAAGACTCGTTTCTACGATCATCTAACCATTTTGTTCTTTCAACAAATTTGTTCCATAAATCCGGAGAACCCTTTTCTTTTAAATTATTTAATAAAGCTTCAAATTTTTCTGGATATTTTTCATACCATTTACTATTTAAAATTTTCTTAATTGCTTGTTTTTTTAATTTTTGTGGCAAAACTTTAGGCTGCAAATATTCCGGATATACTAATAATTGAGGGTAAACATTTGATGTCATTACCCAAGGTTCGATGTCAATTTCATCAAAAAATTCTGTAATATAAAATGCATTATAAATCATCCAAGTAGAGTTTACAACAACTTCTTTATTACTGCCAAAATGTTCTACTATTTTATTTAAATTATTTTTTACTTTAACATCGTTGTAACCAGATCTGATGTATTCTCCCAAAGACCCTAAACCATCTAGACTAACGCTATATGTTACTCTAGAAAAGTTTTTCCACATATCAATTATATTATATTTTCCATATTTTATAATGCTGCCATTACTTTGGTAATATAATTCAGGATGTAAATCATTTTTTATACACCAATCTAAAAATTCATAGTGTTCTTTTTGCACTAGCGGTTCTCCGCCAGCAAAATACACATACTTTATGTTTTTTAAATATTCATAATTATCATCGCAATATTTTACAATATCTGGAATACTAGTTAATGTATCGAGAGGTGGATTAATTGTATCTTCATACCATTTAGTACTTGCTCCAGCACCACACATTCTACATTTATAATTGCACACGTTACTAAATCTAACATCAAAATACAATATATCTACATCATAATATCCGTCAGATTGTGTATTGCTAATTATTTTTTGTTCTAGTTCAGCAGTAAGATACTTTGTATTGCTATGCTTCCTTGCACTATGATTTCCATATTTTTCTAAAATATAGCATTTTTCGCAATTTTTTATTTTTTTATCTGCAAGCATATCTTTTCTAATACGCTTAAAATCTTTATTGTTTAATGCTTCATTTATACTTGTATCTTTTGCATTAACAAAATTATCTTCTTTAGAAAACTTTTTAGCCATACAGCAAGGTATAACAGTTCCTTCTGTTTCTACGTGTAAATGCATCCAAGGTAATACACAAAAATATGGTTTATCTTTTAAACTCATTGTATACCTCTTTGCAAGTCTCTAAAAAATTCTTATATAAAGGAAACGTATTTGTAAAGTTTAAATTACTGCGTTTATCATAATCTGTAAAAAATACATAAAAATCTCGTCTGCCTCGACTAATTAAATCTGAAGTAATCTTTTGAGATCCGTCATAAAAATAATCTCTTACTCTTTTAAATTTTTCGTATTCGTGCTGGCTAAATTTAAAGGTATCGCCACCATCACTTCTTAAATTTTTATTGATAAACTGTAAATCATCGTCTAAATATTTTCCAAATTCATTAGGTAAGATATTAATCATCCAATGTGGCGGCTCTTTAAGGTAAGGAGTATCAAAACCAAGCATTTGTCTATGATCGTTTTCTGTATTGTATTTTTGTCTTAGCTCTAGTATTTTTTCTAATAAAGGTCTAAAATATGCAACAGCAAGAACATTATATGTAATCATAATACTTACAGGAGAATTTGTAGTTGTAATAAAGGTATCTAAATTTTTCTCCCAAAGTTTGCAATCAAGACCTCGACGCATATATTCTGCTTGTTCGCCCCAACTATCTATACTTGTATATAATCTAAATGATTTAATTTTATTTTCATCGAGGAGTTTTTTTACACGTTCGCTTAATCTTTTAACTTTGTTATGAGTTACTCCTAAATTACTATTCATATTAATTTCTAATTCAGGTGCAGGTTCTCTATCTAACAAGTCTAACATTTTAAAAATATTAGAACTCATTAAAGGTTCTCCGCCTGTTAGTCTCAAAACTCTAAGATCATTTTTTAAATCAGGCCACCAATCCCAAAATGCAGTAACATATGGATTTTCTTCCTCATTTTGATAAAAATGTCCTTCTTTATCTAAAAATTCTATACCATACTGGTTATATGTTAAATCATAGTTACCGTGTTTTTTTATTTCGTCTACCCATAAACTACTAGCCTGAGGGCAACAATAACCGCATTTAAAATTACAACCGTTACCAAAACTTAATTCTAAAAATCTAGGATTAATATTTTTATCCCACGGCATTGTTTTTATTAAATCAATATCGTCCTTAACCCAAGAACTGGCACTATGAAACATTCTATCACTAAAATGTTCTCCTGGTAAATCTTCAATATTCCAACAGTAATAACATTCTTCAGGCCGGCCGCCTTCTAACATTGTCTTACGCTGCATTTTCTTATAGTTTGTATTGTGCAATGCACTAGGATCATTTAAAACTTCTTCAAGGGGAATATGATGAGGGCGCGGATGATAACAACTATGATTATCACCTGTTTGCAAGTATAATGTTTCGTTTAACCATTTCATTGCACAGAAGCCAGGGCCTACTTCATTTAGCTTGTCCCTTGTGCGCTTTACGTGATCCATATATCCGTCACTCATTCGTTAACTCCTTGCATTCATTTATAAATTTTTCAAATGTAGGGAATACTACTTGTATATTTGTATTCCTTCTCTTGTCGTGTTCTGTAAAATATAGATAAAAATTCTTTTTAGCGATATCTTCTAACGGTGGCGGCATCTTATCACAAGCCCAGTCATACAAACGTTTTACTCTATCAACTTCGAAATCTTTAAAACCTTTATATCTATTTTCTTTAGTTTCTTTATTTGCTTCCATAAACTCTATGCTATTTAATAAAGGCTGTAACATCTCTTTTGATGCTAACTTCATACTCATCCAGTTTGGATCGTGTAACATAGGAGTATCAAACCATATTAACTGTCTATTAGTATTAAATTCTTGCCTCATTTTTAATATATTTTGAATATATACTTCCCAATTAGGCAAACTTAAAATATTAGCAGTAACTATAAATGTTAAACTATGCTTATCACTCTTATTAAGGTAGTCACATACATTTTTATACAATGTATTAAAATTCATTCCATTTCGAATGTATTCTGCTTGTTCTCCCCAACTATCTAAACTGCAATATAACATAAAGTGCTCAATAGCATCTTTATCAGTAATTTCTTTTAGAGAAGTTAAAAACTTACTCCATTGTTCGCCTGGCGGGCAGCAATTACTTGTTATACTTAAATGTAATTGTTTGTGTGGGTTATTTTTTACATAATCAAACACCTTAAATGTATTTTTATCCATTAAAGGTTCACCGCCTGTCATACGAAATGTTTTTAATTTAGAATATATTTCAGGAAACCATTTCCAAAATGCTTCTACATATGGGTTATTCGGACTGTTATCTATTTTCAAACTGTCTACATAAGAAGGATGATTGTGTTCTTTGTCATATAATTTGTATGCGCCATATTTTTTTGTTTCTTTTAGCCATTCTGTTGATAACGAAGGGCTACAATATGCACATTTTAAATTACAAGCCTGATTAAAGTTTACTTCAACATATCTTGGTACAGGATTGCCTGTGGCTCCTTCCTTTAATGCTTCTTCAAATATTCCTTCTTCAATTACATCTAAACTTCTATAAGCTCTATCACTAATATTACCTTGATCTTCTAATGCCCAACAGAATTCACATTCTTTAGGACGTTCTCCGTTTAGCATCTTTGCACGTTGTTCTTTTTTATGCTTTGTATTATGTAAAGCACTTGGATCTTGTTGCAATTCAGTTAAAGGTATATGGTGACTTAACGGATGATAACAACTATGTGTGCGGCCAGTAGGAATATGTATGCTTACATTAAACCATTTAGCAAGACAAAAGCTAGGACTTATATTATTAAGTTTATCTTCTAATAGTTTAATATCTTCAAAATATACACTTTTGTATGCAGTACTAGTTGAATCTGTTTTTACCTTATCACCTTTTTGGTTATCGCTCATTCTTTTTCCAAAAATCTATCAGACATTCTCATAGGATTTTGGTAAATTTCTTTAAAAAATTTACTCTGAGAACCGCTTAGTGGTATTTCTGCTATAGGAATGTCGAGTTTATCTATAAGCAAGGCACCTAATTTTTCTATTTCATCGTTTATATTTTCTTCCGTGACGTCTTTACTAATTTTATCCCAATGCTCATTTAAATATTCAAAATCACGTACATTTATATAATCCCAATCTGTACACATTGTTTTGTACAACCCTTCTCTTGCACCATAAACTGCCCATAATCCGTTTTCTACGTCAGCACCTACCATTAACCAGATATACAATCGGTGTAGGTTCTTCCAATGATTTTTGTAAAAGTCTTCTGGAGAAACACGCACACCTCTGTCCAGTGCCATTTTAACACCTTCACGAAAACCTGCTCTCCAGGCTTGATGAGGAGTTGCATTATTGTGTACATCACAATATACTCCTTCCATTTGTATATATTTTATATCCCAGCAAAAATCTACTTGTGCGTGTTGATTTCTAGGATCAGCATTTTCGTGTGTTCTCATTCTAAGTACATAGTCTTTAGGCCAACATTTTAAACCGCCATTTCCATAAATTAATCCATTTATCATATTATTTCCGGCCCAGCTAATAACGCAGTTTGATAAATCTTCGTTTTCGTCAAAATCTATTGTTTGGTTTAGAAAATCTTGTCTAACAATATTGTCGCCGTCAACTGTAATGAACCTATCTGTTTCACTAAGTTCTGCACACGCTTTATGTGCTGCATCCGAACCTTCTACACCGTGTACACGTTTAGCCCAAGGAACTTTACTACACAAGTCTGCATAGTTTTTTTCTGCGTTAGGTTCATCATATGAAAGATATATGATATCATAGTCTAATACTTTGAATTTTGTCATTGTCTCACTTCAAAATTATACTTGTCAAAATACTTAGCGGTATAAATGCTTACGTCAGTTGGATTTATATTACCATCTACTTGATCTGTAACATTTACCTTTTCTTCATACAGTAAAGATTGATAACCAATCTTGATTGTGTTATGTAGAACATTAGGATCATTTTTGTCTGTAATACTAAAATTCATAACCAAATCAAATACAAATTTGCTCTCTAATTCTAGCTGTTCTAATCTTTTATCTTGGTCTAAGTAAATATACCATTCATCTTTGTAATTGGATATTGTTAGATCAGCATCGGGAACATTTTGTGGTATATTGTACAATCTATCTCTAACATTAGGAATCTTTATTTTTTCGATTTGATCTGTAACTTCTAATCTATTTTCAATAGGATTAAACGTAACTATAAAATCATCTAATCTACGCAGGCCTTTTTGAATGTCTTTAACATCGTCATAGTTTACATATATTGAATGATAACCAGGAGTTTCTTCTTCTTGATTGCATATTTTTATAATTTTACCATTATCGGGATCAAAATAAACGTGCATACCAACATTACTTTTTGATACTTCTAAATTCTTAATAAACTTTTGTAGGTTGTTTATCATTTTATATTCTCCATATATGTATTCAACATATAAGGTTTAACAAAATCTTTTTCTGTATAGTGCAAAATACCAGTCTGTTGGAAATTACCAATTTTTAACTGTCCTTTTTGATTCATATATACATCTACACAATCTTGCCAATTTGATTTTGGTTTAAGCCAATCTTGTATCTGAGACTTCATATGCACAAAATTAGGAAAACTAGCAACTTTATTTGTAATTTTGTCTTCACAATCTAGGATTATAGTTACAATTGCACTACAAACATCTATACTACACCAAGAAGGTCTGTTATCTTTTAGAAAAATTTCGTAAAATTTTTGCCAATTTTGAACTACAAATTCTAGCCACTTATAAAATTTGTGTGCAAAATCTCCTTTTTCAAAGTAATGAAAGCCACTATATAAATTTGGTAGATTATTAGAAGTAAAAGTTTTCCTATAATAATCATTTTCTATTAGTGTTCCTCTATATGTATACACTTTGTTTGTAAAAAACATTTCGTAGTTATCAAGAAAATTCCACCAACTAGATATGTTTTGTAATATTAAAATATCAGTATCAAGAACAATAGTTTTATCGTAGGGCGACATATGGTAAATTTTCCATCGATTTTGAATTTTCCACTCAAAATCAACTGCATCATCGTTCCATATGATAGGAATAATATTGTCGAACAAATCTACATATTTTGCAGGTACAGCATCATCTGTAATTATACTGATAAGCTCGTTAGGATTATGTTTTTTTAAACTTAGTGCTAATAAACAAGCCTGTTGAACATAATCAACTTTTTCGTTGTTTTGCGCAAGAACAACAATACCTTTAGTCATAGCCTACCTCGTCAATTATTCTATTAAGACTAAATTTGTTCATTACGTGTATACTTTGTCCTTTAGTACGCAAAGGAGTATATTCTCCAACATATTTGTCTTTTTCTACTAAAAAAATAAATTCAGTGTCATTTAGTTTCCATAAAATGTCTCTGTCTGTTGTATATAAATGTCTACCAGGAAGTTCAGAAATAAAACTACCTTTAGAAAATCCGTTCATTATATGTCCAGCAATGCTAAAAGCAAAATCATTTCTAAATAATGTGCTTGCTAGTTGATACACTGTACAATAATGATTCCAATTTTCCTGTATGTGTTTTATTAAATCAAAATATATTTTGTTCAATTTAGTTTTTCTAAAAAATACAACTGTTGCCCAATAAAAATCTATACTATAATCGCTTATATGATCAAACTCTCTTTCATCTCTTACTTTTGCTATGTCATCGGATTTTCTAAACATTTGTAAATCATTTGGTGAATCAAAACAATTTGCAAGTAGACTATTAGAAATAATGTAGTCTGTGTCTAACAACAAAGTTTCTTCATATGGAGATAAGTCATATGCATCTACTCTATAGTTATTTTTAAAATTTAATTTTTTGCTAGTAAGAGTGCCATCATAATAATCACGTTTGTTAGGTCCATCGTCTCGATAGTCTATTTTTATAATATTATCAAAAGTATCTTCAGGAAACTGTTCTTCAAGATACAAGACACTGTCTGTAATAATACTTACAGGTATATTAAGATATTTTTTAATTCTATTTGCAAGGAAAACTGCCTGTTTTACATAATCAATAGTATCATTATTTCTTGCAATTAACAATGCCCCTTTAGTCAATTTCTAAACCCACTAATCCTTCTACAGATCTATTCTTTTTTAGATTTTGATATTCAACAAAATAGTTGTTAGATGCGCTAAAATATGTATCTAGTATTTCAGAATTGAATTCTTCAATATTATCTATTTGTAAAGGTATACTATTATCATCAACTAAAATTATTTCATCTTGCTTAAAAGCTATCATAGTACTACAAAAATTAATAAGTTCTTTAGTAACAGTAAACTGACATCCGTTGTAAAAGAAAATTAAATCTTCTAGATATTTCTCTTTCAGTAAACGCTTTTGGTTATTTAATGTAACCATATAGTTAGAAAATTCAATTGCTTTTTCTAATCTTTCGTCCATATTGACACTCCTATAAGATTATAGTAGTATATAACAAAAAAATGCTTTTGTCAAGAAAGATCTGACTACAGATTTCTTTGGTGATCAGTAAACTTGTTACCTTGTGTGTCCTCGCCCCGCCAATACCTTTTTCCTACACCGTGAGGTTTTTGCGTGTCAGGACCGCCACGTTCTTTACCTGCGTTTATCATTTCTTGTTGCTCGTTTTTTACTTCTTCAATTGCATTATAATTTTCAGCAAGATCAATTTCAAAATTGTCTACAAAATATCTAGGTATTGGTAACACTGCACTGATTATATCACCTTTCTTGACATTTACTTTTACATTAGGAGTTAATATTTTTAAATTAAATGTAAAATCTCTGCGTAGATTGTCTGTTTCTACAACAGCAGTCATATTAGAAAGATTAGGTGTAAAATAATTAGGCGGATTAATCACCATTAAATTTATGCCTTTGGGTGTTTTGAAAGTGAATCTATTTTGTACCGTAATCAACCCACTACCAAAATGCGCACTAATATGTTGTTTATCTGTACCTTCACTATCTATAATTACATCATTAGGAGCATCGCCGCCATTCCAAATCGCACTAAAATTAGTTGTGCTTTTTATAGCAAATCCATACTGATTGCCTATTACTACTGGTAAACAATGTACTACGTGTTTATTGATCCAATTTCTAGTTTTTTTGCCCTTGAGAGGTTCTACAATTTCTAAGTAATCGTTTTTATGTAAATCATTTTCTGGTACTATCAGTATTTTATTTTGAGGTACATTAATCATCTTTTGTTAAAAATAAAACTATTGTATATCTTTCTCCACTAGTAACTTCACTGACTCCGTGTAGATACTCTTTTGTTCCTTTGAACTGTACAAGAGTACCCGGAACAGTCTTAGGTTCAATGTTTTGATTTGGAAAAAATATTTGTCCGCCTTTGTAATCGCTATTTAGATAGATCAAAACACTATAATGTCTATTTGGATACGGATGCGGAGATCCGTCTAGATTTTCACAATCTGCGTGAGGTGGATCTAGTTTATCTCCTTTGCGCCACCTAACAATTTGACAAGTTTCTACAAAACTTTTTTGTTTTTCATTTGCTTCTATCAATTTTACAATACGATCTTGGATATCTTTTATTTGTGCTAAAACATTTGGATTTGTTATTAAGTTGTAGTGTATAAATTTTTCACTCCAATGATCATTTGTAACAACCCAATCGGAAGTTGTTTTTGCATAGTTACAAATATCAGTGGTAGTTTGTTCGTCTAAAAAATTATTGTCAATGTAAATATCCTGCATACATTATATATTAGTATATGCAGGATATTTTATATAATTTGACTAAAACGAAGGTAAACCTCCCCCGGTAATAGTGAAGGTTGTGCTTGCACTTCCGGCTCCTGTTTGTGCAACACCTACTGAATAACTTCCTACTGGGAATGTTGCGTCTATAAAATCGTTACCACTAGAATTAGTAGTTCTAGATCCACTTGTATAGAAAGTACCATTTCTGTATACAGCATAAGAATAACTTGTATTAGGTATGCCTCCTGTTACACTAGCAATAGCCGTAGTACCAACCACGGATACAGATATCCCAATCTGATAGGACGGTGGAGGTGGTGGCGGTGGTGGTGGCGGAGGTGGTGGTGGCGGAGGTGGCGGAGGTGGCGGAGGTGGTGGTGGTGGAACCGAAGCCGTCACCGTTATACTGTCCGATGCTAATGTTGTTTTTGATCCAAACCAATCGTTCACCAAATATATTGTAAAATTACCAGTAGAACTAAATGTTTGTGGTAAACTACCTGGATTTTGTGTTGGTGCAAACGCTCCTATATAACTACCGTCTCTATAATATGCAAGATATACATCTGTTCCGTTTGACCAACTCCAAGATGCAGTAAATGTAGTACTATTAACAACTCCACTAGAAGGCGAAATAGCATAACTTCCACTAGCTGGTGGTGGTGGTGGCGGTGGGGGTGGCGGTGGGGGTGGCGGTGGCGGAGGTGCAGCCACCACTGAAAGATTTGCAGTTACTGACACACTTTGGCTTTGGCCGTTTTCGTCTGTATATGTCACAAATGCGCCGCCGACATATGTTCCTGTTTGAGCTAATATGACACTAAGAGAATGAGCACTTGTAGTTGTGCTTGATGATGTAACTGATCCACTAGGATTTCTAATATATGTGTAACTACTATTTCCAGTAAATCCTAGATTAGGCTGGTAATAGAACGTACCTGTGTCGCCAACATAATGAGGTGCAGATGATGTTACAGTTACACTCGGTGTTGGTGCAGCTACAGGTGCATTTGCAATAGGAATAGTATCTGATGCAGTTGCATAACTTGTAGTTCCACTAGAGTTTGTGTAAGCTGTTGCAATACTTGCTCTCCAATTGCCTGTGCCGCTTAATACTTCGTGAAGTAGTGTTCCACTAGCAGCAGTAGAATTTGTAACTGAAGTGCTCGAGCTCGGTGGATAAATTGCTGCATAAGAGCTGTTTCCTCCTCCTCTAGAAAAATTAGCAGCTATCGTGTCGCCTATTATACCCGATGGTTCATCAAATGCTATAGAGGGCGTCGGAACAACCACTGCTGCACTTGCTGTCATTGTTGCATCTGCACCTGTTGCTAAATTAGGATCATTTCTGTTAAAAACAGCTATAGATGCTGTATATGTTCCTACGACACTAGCAGTACCAGAATCAGATCCACTATTTTGTGTGCTATTATAGATCTGCTGGCCATTAGGGTCAGTAACAGATACGATTGTACCAAATATTGTTTCGTTATTATTTGCATCCCAACTCATAGTGTAATTTGTAGAATTAACTGTACCTGTAGTTGGTGACCAGCTTATGCTAGGAGTGTTTGGGCTAGGATTTACAGGTGTTGTACTTGTATCTCCTACTGTTGTTGATGTTGTAGCTACTGCACTTCCACCGCTGGTTGCACTTACTACTACCTGGAATGATTCTTGCCCTTCTGTAGTTTGATCAGCTGTAGGAGATATTGAAAATTGTCCTGTATTATTATTAATAGTAAATGAACCACTTGTAGAACTAAAATCTGCACTTGAAGTTGTGAGGTTATTTATACGCCAATATAGTGAAGTTCCGTTTGGTATTCCTGATGTTGTAACTGTATATGTTCCAGAACTACCTTCACTAATTACATTACCCGCAGGTCCTGTAATCGAATAACTAGGTGCTGCTGTTGATACTGATGCTGTCCTAGTGTTGCCTGTAGAACTAAAGTTTAATGTTGCAGCACAATTAGGATAAACAGAAGTTGCTATAGCTACTAAACTTGTATTACCTAGTGAATTTGTATTTCCGCTACCTACAATTTGTGAAAAACCAGAAGTATTTGTAATAGTAAATGTATCAAACGGTGTAGCATTAGTCACATATATTCCTACTTCGCCGTTTATTCCGGGATCTATGGCTACCATTTGCACATTTTCATTCACTGCTGCTGTAACCGTAAAACTTATATTTGCTCCTGTATCAAGGAAATTTGCAGGAGATAGGTTATAATTTCTTGTACCCGGTGTATTAATAACAGCAGATAGAGACCAATTACCGTTGGCATCAAAATTGTCTGCGAGGGTGTCGCTTCCTGATATGGTAAATGAACTGTTTGGTCTGCCACCTGTTGCGCTAAGTGTAACTGTATCGCCTGTAACAGGATTAGTAGGAGATACAGATAACGAAACTGTATACGTATCAGTAACTGTATAATTTAACGTAACACTACCACTATTGTCATCTGTAAATGTAATACTGTAGTTGCCTGCGGGAGAACTTTGTACTTGTATACCTGCTGCAACTCCTGACGAGTTAAAATTACCTAAATTAAAACCATTGGCATAAAAATTTCCATTAGGAAATCCACCGCTCAACGAAACTTCTCTATTTGCTCCAGTAGCACCTGTTGTAATTGTAAAATTATTTCTATCCAATTGAAGATTAGATGTTACAGTCTGTGAAGCACTAGCTGTTGAAGGATTTCCTGTACTAAAAGTTGCTACCGCATTATATGTTCCAGGAGAAATGTGGTTACGTGACCAAGTTCCTAAACCACTTGAATTTAATGATATAGTATTAGACTGATTAATCAGCAAAGGACTTGTGTGAGAAGTGTTTATAGTAACTGATTGGAAGGGATCTCCAGAAACAGAAATGTTAAATGGCGTATTAGCTCTAATAGTAGAAGGCATAGTAATACTATTATTAGGATTGTCATTGTCTAATAAATCTAAAGAGGCACTAGCACTGTCTCCGCTGTCTCTGTGCGTCCAAGTAAATGTGATAGTTTTGTTGCCGTCATTTATGCTATCATCTTCAGTCTGCTTAACTATGCCAACATACCCACTATTTACTCCTCCGCTTTGTGTTTCGCTCCCTGTCAAACTTGCATATGTAAATGTAAAATCATTAGAATTAACCCCACTAATACTCCAATCAAAAATATCACCAGAACTATAACCAGTAGTAGCGATCTGTGCAATAAATACTCCGCCTTCTGTGATGCTAGTTATAGATTGTGAATTCTGGGTAAATGAAGGAGTGATACTTTTTGCAACAGGCGTTGTTGAAGTGTCTTGTATTGTTGCAAATTTAGCATTTGAAACATTATTAGGTCCACTTACTCGTGTCCCGAAAATTTCTGATCCTTCAGTTGTGGAATCTGCAACAGTTGTTCTAGTAAATGTGTATGTACCGTCGCCTGTGTTTGGTAGATTAGTTATTGTAACTGCTGCTGAGCCGCTCATTACACCGCCAACAAAGTCTGCTGCAACAGCATTTGTTCCACTAGTTGCATTTACATTAGACCAACTTACGTTTCCTGTTGATGATGACCAATTACTTACTGTACCTGTATATGTGTATGTGTTATATGTAGTTTCGTTACCAATAGTCGGTGATGTGTAACCAGTATCAACAGATAAATCATTGTTTACTGTGGGTATGTTATTGTCAACGCCTGCGCCCGTCCAATAAATTTTATAACTTTGACCATCACCTTCAGCTTTTAGTGCAGTAAAATCAAAAGTTCTATTTACAGCACGAAAATCAAGTACACTTTGAGGGATAACACTAATAGGAACTGTCAATGATGCAGGACTTGCACCTAAACTATACGTTTTAGTTGCAGATCCGGATGTTGAACTTATACCGTCTACTGAAACATCCCAAGCCGTTGGTCTGCCAGTTTCTTGTACTGTAACATTTCCGCTTGCATTGCCTGTGCTTGTAAGAGTAATATTAGTAGTAGAGCTTGTTCCTATTTGCACATCGCCTATATCCCACGCTGTTGATTGTGTTAAGTATGAACTAGGTGAAACATCAAATGTAAACACTTGCGGAGGAGGTGGTGGCGGTGGTGGCGGTGGTGGCGGAGGTGGCGCAACACTAGTATCATTTATTGTCATACTAATGCTATCTTTTCCATTATCTAAACTTAGAGTAAGTGTTTCAGACCCTTCTGTAATTTGATCTGCTACAGGACTTATTACAACTGAATTAGTTGTACCTACAACAAAAGATCCTTGTAACGGAATACCTAAATCAGCCTGTGAAGTTCCTGTAATAGTATAAGGAATTACTGTACCATTAGATACGTTACTAGTAGACAATGTTATGCTTGCGCTACTGCCTTCGTTTACATTACTTGCAGACCTACTCAAATTGTAAGTAGCAACAGGCGGCTGCGATGCACTTAGCTCAACAATGTTACTTCCTACAGGTACATCTGCTGATCCATATACCACTGTGTTATAAGTCTGCCCGTTAATATCTACAGATCCGTTTGGTATAAGTAATTGTGCGCTACTGGTCCAATTACCAAATACAGGCTCATCTATACTGAATCCGCCTGGACTAGGATCAGCAAAATTTACTTTAAATTGTATAGTCCTTGAATCTACATCTAGTGCATACAATTCATATTGACTTAAATTATAAGTGCCTCCTGCATTTTTACTGTAGCAAAGTTGGTAGCTACTACTAAGGTTAGTTGCACCAACATTTTGTCCATTACCTACGCCGGCATTGCTAAAAGTTCTATCACCTTTAAAACTTACAACTCCCATACTTTGCATTTCTGTTTGCCAGTCCACAGTTTTTTGTTGTGATCCTGTATAACTTACACTTGCACTAAATCTTACCTCACCCCCTGCGTTAAAAAAATGACGGCGAGTTTCGTCTGTAGGGAAAGTAATCGTAAAAATATGGTTAATAAAACTAGTCCATTGACCATTTACAGAATTTAAATATGTGCTGGTAATTTGATTGCCACTGGAATTATTCAAATCAGCAACATTTGCTTGTCCTACTGTATCTATCTCAAATCTATCATTTTCGATTTGAGTCATTAAATTTTCTAAATTTTGTATATAAGTAAGTTCTACAAGCTCAGCGTCATTGGGATTGTTGACAAAGTCTCCTACAACAAAATCATTTACTGAAACATTTCCAGCACCTAATTGGTGTGCTCTACATCTAATTAAATCTATGTATAAGTCTTCGTATTGTTGTGCAGTGATTTTATCACTAGAAGGAGGCGCAACAGATCTTGTTCCGTCTACATTTTGAGATGCATTAAGTGTTTCACCATACCCAAAGTCGGGTGCTGCTGTTAAAGATGTCCCTAGTACTTTTTCTAGCCTATCCTGTAGGCTGTTAAAGCGAGACGCTAAAATCGTTGTAGTTGTTGCCATTAACTTTCTCTTAGTTGCTAGTGTATTTATTCAAAAGCAACTTCAACGATTTTTTACTATCTTATATCAATGCCAGTTTCAACAACTATAACACTTTGTGATACAGTTGTACCGTCTACCTGTAATGATGCTTTCACTTGCCTAGTCGGCTGTCCGTCGTTTACACCCATTACATAACCCGGAACATATATACTTCCTGATCCTGTCGAAGTTGTAAAAGTTTGATCAAGCCATATGTTATTACCCACCATATCTTGTATAATGACTCTAAAGTTTGTGCCACCGCCGGTTGTATAGCTCCAAGCTACAAGGTCTCCTGCTCCATAAATAGTCAGCGGACTACCAAAGGTAATTGTTCCATCTGGTGTAGGTGTAGTAATAACTTCTACTGATGTACTATCTATCAATACTTCTTTTGTGATTGAATCATACAAATTGTAATTCCACACGCCAAGAGTATCCGGAGCATTTACTGTAAACGATCCTCCAGCACTAGTTAAAGCAATTAGCTGTGCTATTGGTCCAGTTACCGGATCTACAAATTCTAAATAAACTTGAGATCCTGGAGCATTTTGCACTGACCAAGTATATGTAAGATCTGTATCACTATATGCAACAGCAGGTAAAACTGTAAGAGATCCTGTAGCAGCTTGTTCTGCAAGTTCATACGTTGCATCAGCAATAAATTTACCATTCACAAACAACTCGAATGTATAGGTTCCAGTTCCGTTTTGAAGTGTACGAGATTTAGAGCCACTTGTGCCTACATTTTCTAACTGATTATCTCTTTGCACTAATGCACCATTTGGACCTATTATCTGTACATAGATGCTAGTTGCACCAGTTGTGCTCCAGGAGTATGTTGCTTCATTATTTCCTGAACCTGCTGCAACTGATATACTACCAGTAACTTGTTCAGTTATTGTTAGTGCTGCACTATCGACCACGGGTCCTATTTGACTATTTGCGTGTGCATTTACAAGATACTCGCCTGTAGACAATAATTCAGTTATATTAATTGAAGTACCATTGCCACTTACTGTAGTTGGTCCTAGGAGACTTCCGTCTCCACTTGCATCATATACACTCCACCATATAGATGTTCCGTCTGCAACATCAGTTGTTGCTAGATCATAAGTAGCAGATTGTCCCTCCTGAACAGTTTGTGTTGCAGGTGTTATGATATAAGTTGGGGTAGGTGCAGGTGCTTCTTCACGCTGTATCGTTAGTGTAAATTCTGGATAATTGCCGCTGTAACCAGGAGAAACAAATGCATATTTCACTCTATATGTTGTATTGTCATCATCTGGTACCGTTGCTGCTACACCTATATCTGCTGTATTGTAGTTTGCAGCGTATTGTAGCGTTCCGCTCGTTGGTGAAACAGCAGCATAAACGCCTGTTGGTTTTTCACTTACATAAGCTGACCAATCAAGGGGTAGTTGCCTTGGAGAGCTGCCTTCATCCTTGTATAATTTGAAAGTTGTTGAAGGTGTATGGCTTCCAGTCGCAGGAATAGTTATAGTCTCACTGGAGGTACTTAAATAAAGAGGAGTGTCTTCAACTTGTGGTTGTTCCACTGTAACATATTTTGTATCTGTGTTAACTCCTGGATAGCTATATGATATAGTATAGGTAATTTCTCCAGGTTCGGGTTCTGTAATTTGAACACTTGCATTGCCTAAATTATTAAAAGTTCCACTAATTAGTCCTGACCCAGATCCGTTTATAGTCCACGTTGTATTAGGTTGACCGCCTGTTGCTGTTATAGTGAAAGGTACATCTTCGGTTACTGTACCAGGAACTGTCCATACCACATCACTAGGCGGAGTTGTTGCGTCTTCATATGAAATATAAATTGTTTTTAGATTACTACCGTTTGGAGTAGTACGCAACACAGTGCCAAATCTTTCTGCATCTGCTATTCCGTCGTCAGCAAGGGTTCTAGAAAACTGTGCTGTGTTGTTTTGTATTGTAATCGAACCATTCATTGCACCGTCAGTAAAATCATTTCCGTTAACACTTTGAACAGCCTGCCCTGATTTGTGTGCCCAATAAAGAGTTGTACCGTTTGCTACATTCGTTGTAGTAACAGTAAAGGTTACTGTTTCACCTTCTGTCATAGATGACTTATCTGCTGACATATCATAAGTGGGTGTTGTATCCACTTCAGGAGTGACTCTTACAGGATAGCTAATAGATGTACCTGCAGTATGTCTTATTAATAGACTCATATTTACCTGTGTATCGCTATTAATAATAGCACCTATTTTAATGCTTTTCATAGCTAGGGGAGTAACTAAAAATGGAAAATTTATTGCACTGTTGGATGGGTTTGATACCGTCAATGCGCCCTGTGAAGGATACTGGGGTATAATATCGGTTACTGAAACATTACCACCTATGGAATATATATCAATGGTAGCAAATCCTGTTTCCCCAGGAGGTAAAGTAAGGTTTGTACTTGCAGGTGCTACTTTAAG
>Ga0181575_10000033_pt1 | contig 111341 bp, 96 predicted proteins | sample 101ome_23_FD_145599 | JGI IMG/M metagenome (GOLD analysis project Ga0181575, IMG submission 145599) | Coastal salt marsh microbial communities from the Groves Creek Marsh, Skidaway Island, Georgia - 101411CT metaG (spades assembly) | ecosystem: Environmental > Aquatic > Marine > Intertidal... | reverse complement strand
GTGTAAGCAACTCGAATAGCTGTTTCCTCAGAAGCTGGAACGTTGTAGTCGGGTTTAATTTGTTTGAGTTCCGTTATGGCTGGTACGCGCTCCCACAAAGCCTCTCCAAGAATATTTCCATCTAGTATAGGATCGGTCTCAAGATAGGTAATAGGGAAATTAAGATTTTGATTGGGATTGTTTTTTTGAGCTATGCCAAAAGTCAACATCGAAAGACTCAAGAGGAGAAAACTATTTTTCAAAAAGGATTTGTTTTTTACAAATTTCGTAAAATTTAGGAATAAATTTCAAAGATTTATCGCTTATTGAATGAGAAGCATCCTTTATATTTAGAAAATAAAATTACATACAAATGAAAATAAAATTTCAATGGTTTGCATTGTTTGGTATTCTTTGCTTAAGTCTTCAAGCACAAAGAAAATTTGAGAAAGAGGTCAGCACTTTTGGAATAGAAAGTTTAGAACGATTTAAGACTTTTTTGGCTTTAAAGAATGATGCGTCTAACCCAGATGATATTCAAAAAAACATCGATTGGGTACAAGATCAGCTTAGCTCGAAAGGATTTGAAACGCGATTGTTAAAAACATCTTCTTTGCCATTAATGGTAGCCAATTTAAACGTAAAGGCACAATTACCCACAATAGCTATCTACATGCATATCGATGGACAAGCTGTTGATCCATCAAAATGGAATCAAGAAGACCCCTACGATGCAGTCTTAAAAAAGCCTACTTCTTCAGGTTTTGAAATTGTTCCATGGGAGCAAATACATAGCAAAGAAATAGATGAGTTACGGATTTTTGCACGTTCTGCCTCAGACGACAAAGGGCCTTTTGCAATGCTTTTAACCGCATTAGATTATTTGGAAAGGAATAAAAAGAAGCCTGCCTTTAATTTGAAATTACTGTTGGACTTTGAAGAAGAGCAGAGTTCACCCGGACTACCCGAATTAGTCAAAACCAACAAAGAAGATCTTGCAGCCTCTTTACTTTTGATTTTTGATGGTCCCGTGCACGCAACGGGCCGGCCTACATTGGTTTTCGGGAACAGAGGAATTGCTACCTTAACTTTAACAACTTACGGACCATTGATCCCTCAGCATAGTGGTCATTATGGAAATTACGTACCCAATCCAGCACTTGCCCTTTCTGGTGTTTTGTCTTCTATGAAAGACGCAAAGGGTCGTGTACTAATACCTGATTTTTACAAGGGAATTTCAATAGATGAAGCCACTAAAAAAGTTCTTCAAGCAGTTCCAGAAGAGGAAACTTCAATAAAAGAACGAACCCTCATTGTAGAACCAGATCAAGTTGGACAAACCTATCAAGAGTCGATACAATACCCTTCTTTAAATATCCGTGGAATGCAGAGTGGATGGGTTGGAAAGGAAGCTCGGACAATCATTCCTGCGACAGCTACTGCAGAAATGGATATTCGATTGGTTGTAGAAAGTGATCCAGTAAAGTTGATTGCAGGAGTAAAAAAACACATTGAAGATTTGGGATTCACTGTTTTAGATCATGCTCCCTCAAAAGAAGAACGATTGGCCTCTGAAAAGATTCTCACAATGACTTCAAAGATTGCCTATCCTGCCTTCCGTACAGACACCCAAGCAATAGAGGGCAAATGGCTTACTAAAATCATGGAAGATTACTATGGCGAACCTCCAGTGATAATAAGAACAAGTGGGGGATCTGTGCCTATTTCGCCTTTTGTTTCTGAGCTAAACGTTCCTGCTATTGGAGTTCCTACTGTTAATCTTGACAATAACCAGCACAGTCCTAATGAAAATTTAAGTATTAAGAATTATCTGATGGGAATAGAAACCTATATAGCTATTTTAACTACAAAATTCTAGATTGAATTAATTTAATTGAAACGATTGACAAACATTCTAGAAATAGTATATTTGCTCTCGTTTTTAGGTCGCGTAGCTCAGCTGGATAGAGCATCTGCCTTCTAAGCAGACGGTCATAGGTTCGAATCCTATCGCGATCACTTTTCAACCCTTACAAATCGCTTCTTGTTTTGTAAGGGTTTTATGTTTTCTTAAATTAAGAATATCTTTAGTAAATCAAATCTTAGCATATGAAAACGAAAGAAGAAATTGTAAACAATTGGCTTGTTCGCTACACAGGATTACCTCTAGAGCAATTTGGAGAGTATATACTTTTAACAAATTTTGATAAATATGTAATAACCTTTGCAGAGCTTGAAGGATGTGAGATAGCTGGAAAAGACAAAAACATGTTATCAGCTACTTCAAGAAACATTACAATCATCAATTTTGGAATGGGAAGTCCTAATGCTGCAACCATTATGGACCTTCTTTCTGCTATTACTCCAAAAGCAGTTTTGTTTTTAGGAAAATGTGGTGGACTTAAGAAGAGAATTTATATTGGTGATTTCATACTTCCCATAGGGGCCATACGAGGCGATGGAACATCAAATGATTATTTTCCTGTTGAAGTTCCTGCCATGCCTTCTTTTTCACTTCAAAAAGTGATTTCGGCAACAGTTAGAGATTTTTCAACTGATTATTGGACAGGTACGGTTTACACAACCAACCGAAGAGTTTGGGAATATGATGAAGACTTTAAGGATTACCTTCAGCTTACAAGAGCCTATGCTATAGATATGGAGACTGCAACACTATTCACAGTAGGTTTTCACAACCAAATTCCTGTAGGAGCTCTTTTATTGGTTTCTGATTCTCCAATGATTCCAGAGGGGGTCAAAACATTAGAAAAAGATGAAATTAATTCAAAGCAATTTGATCATAAACATATTGAAATTGGAATTAACGCACTTCGAAAGCTGATGAATAATGACGAAACTGTACGTCATCTAAAATTCTAAAAATAGATTTAGTTCGATTCGGAAATTTAAATAAAACGATCTTTCGTTAAAAGAAAACTTAAAAATGAATTATTTTATTTTTTAAGTCAAACTCTTTTTAGCACAAGTTTGTTTTTGAAGTTGATTTCAAATTTTTTAAAAGAACGACTTGTTGTTATAAATCTGTCAACACCTCTCTTTCGGTACTTTTTGTTCTATGCTAGGTGTTTTATTCAAATATTTCATGATTAAAAATTAAGGTACTTTAAAATTAGATATTTAGTTTGAATTCCTAATTTTTCTCCTTTTCAAATTGCACGATTTTTATATCTTCGAAAAAAAAATAAGCTATGAAAATAGGGGTACCCAAAGAAATAAAACCTCAGGAAGCTCGAGTAGGGGTTACTCCCGCAGGTGCTCAATCACTAATCCAAGCAGGTCACCAAGTGCATATGCAAACTGGTGCGGGTATACTGAGCGGATTTTCTGATCAAGCATACGAGGAAGTAGGCTGTTCTATAGCGCCAAATATAAGATCAGTATATCAGTTTGCAGAAATGATAATTAAGGTCAAAGAGCCTATTGAAGAAGAATACGAATTGATTCAACCCAATCAACTTTTGTTTACCTATTTCCATTTTGCATCCAGTAAAAAGTTAACAGAAGCAATGATTAATTCTAACGCTGTTTGTCTTGCCTATGAAACAGTTGAAGACAAGGGTAAGTTGCCTTTGTTGATCCCTATGTCTGAAGTGGCAGGTAGAATGGCGACTCAAGAGGGAGCAAAGTATTTAGAAAAACCTCAAGGAGGGTTTGGAATATTATTAGGAGGTGTTACAGGAGTAAAACCTGCTAATGTGATGGTTGTTGGAGGAGGAATAGCTGGTACAGAAGCAGCATTGATGGCTGCTGGTTTGGGTGCAAACGTGACTATTTTTGACACCAACTTGGAGCGTTTACGCTACTTAGAAAGCACCATGCCAGCAAACGTTACTCCTATATTTTCAAATCAGTATACTCTTGAAGAAGAAATCCAACGATCTCATTTGATCATTGGGACGGTACTTATACCCGGCTCAAAAGCTCCTAAATTGATTCGTAAAGAAATGTTGTCTAAAATGATGCCTGGAACTGTGCTAGTAGATGTAGCAATTGATCAAGGAGGATGTTTTGAAACCAGTGAGCCTACTACTCACGACAATCCGATAATAATAAAAGAAGGTATTATTCATTATGCGGTAACCAATATGCCTGGAGCAGTACCCAATACCTCAACCACAGCACTGACCAATGCGACTTTAAGTTATGCATTGCAACTAGCAAAAAAGGGATGGAAAAAAGCCTGTGCTGAAAATGCCGCTCTTGCAAAAGGACTCAACATAGTAAATGGGAAGGTAGTTTATAAAGAAGTTGCGGAGGCTTTTGATTTGGAGTATATTGAACTCCAATCACTAATGTAAAACCATGAAATTTTCTCCTTCGGGAATCAATTGGTACACTTTTTTTAACCTTCCATCCGCTTGGTGGTCTGGGGTTAGAGTGACCTCGTTAGGTGCCACAGAGTGTGAAGTTAAAGTGCGGTTGAATTGGTTTAATAAAAATCCTTTTCGGTCTATGTTTTGGGCTATACAAGGGATGGCAGCGGAACTCGCTACAGCAGTTCTCATTATGCAAGCTGCAAGAAATAACAAGTGTACTATTTCAATGCTAGTATTGAATAACAAGGCTACTTTTGTTAAAAAAGCAAAAGGAAAAATTATTTTTAAATGTGTTTCAGAAGGTCTCATTGAACAGGTCTTTTTAAAAATGCAAAATGCAAAAGAACCCCAAACTCTGTGGCTGGAAGCAACAGGCATAGACGAACAGGGGGATGTTGTCTCAAAATTTGATTTTGAATGGACTTTATTACTTAAAAATTGATTACCATGAAAGCATCTTTTATTAACGAATTAAACCTTCCCGTAGTCGCGGCACCCATGTTTCTAATTTCTGGTCCACAACTTGTAATTGAATGTTGTAAGAAGGGTATAGTAGGAACTTTTCCTGCTCTAAATCAACGAACAACAGAGGGCTTTGAGTCATGGGTAATAGAGATCAAGGATGCGCTGAGTGCTTTTGAAAAAGAAACAGGTAAAAAAGCAGCTCCTTTTGGAGTCAATTTAATTGTTCATCCAACCAATCCGCGTGTAATGCCGGACTTGGAGATCTGTATCAAACACGAAGTTCCTTTAATCATTACTTCATTGGGTGCTGTTTCTGATTTAGTCAATGCGGTTCATGCTTATGGAGGATTGGTATTTCATGACATCATAAAAAGACGTCATGCAGAGAAGGCGGCTGAAGCAGGAGTTGATGGTTTAATCCTAGTAGCTGCAGGTGCGGGAGGCCATGGAGGAACCCTCAATCCTATGGCTTTAATCAATGAAATCAAAACTTTCTTTACCAAAACCATATTGCTTTCGGGTTGTATTAGTACTGGAAATGATATCGCCTCTGCACTGCAAATGGGTGCAGATCTAGCCTATATGGGTACACGATTCATTAACGTAAAAGAAAGTCTTGCTGATCCTGGCTATCAAAAAATGATAATAGACAGTAAGGCTGAAGATATTATCTATACCGCTTCAGTTTCTGGGGTACATGCAAACTTTTTAAAACCCAGTCTAGAAGCAATGGGGATTACTGAAGAAATGTGGAAGCAAACTAAAAAGATTGATTTTGGTAGCGATTTGGATTCTGCTCAGGCAGAAGCCAAAGCTTGGAAAACTATATGGTCTGCAGGACAGGGTGTAACTTCAATAAACAATATAGAATCTGTGGGTGAGTTAGTAGTTCAGCTTCAGTCTGAATTTAAATCGGCCGTGGAAGAACAGTTGGAAAAATACAAGAAGTATTTTAAATAATATCCATTTTAAACCTAACGCTTTAAGTTATCGTGTCAAGCGATAAATTAAAATTGCACTGCGCTGAATCAGTGCATTCATGGTGTTAAGGTTTACTGTTTCCTGAGGAGTGTGTGCTCCAGATCCCATCGTGCCCAAACCATCAATTCCATCTGTAAAGTCCGCAACAAAGGAAATGTCTGCAGCTCCTCTTTTTAATGGATCGTGGGGGAGTACCTCTCCTAAGTTTAAATCCTGACTTACTTGGTTTAATATTTCTAGAACGGCAAGGTTTCCTTCTGAGGGCTTCATGGCTGGATAGCTATCAATAAACTCTATTGTTGCTGAAGTTTGAGGAAGGTTTTGAGAGACTATTGTTCTCATCTTGGCTCGAGCTTCTTCTTTTTGTTCTTCAGAAATAAAACGCAATCCTCCATTTACTATAGCCTTTTGCGCCACGACGTTTGATTTTCCAAATACTGATCCGCTACTATTCTGTTTGTCGTAATCTACAAAAGTACCTCCTAATAATGTCCCTGGATTAAAAGTTAGGGATTCTTCCCCACGTACTTCTTCATAAAAAGCATTTAAAATTCTACTCATTTCAAAAATGGCTCCTGCACCTACACGATCATTAAAAATACCTGAAGAGTGAGCTCTTTTACCTTGAGTTTCAACCTTCCATCCAGAAGCACCTCGTCTTGCTATAGTAGCATAGTTAAAACCAGAAGCAGTTTCGTATCCCAAAGCAATATCTGCTTCTTTTCCTGCATCTATTAGGTCTTTTCTTGATAAGGCTAAAGGTTTGCCTGTGCTTTCTTCGTCACCAGTGAATGCAACTGTTATAGACGCTTTATCCAATAAATTTAATTCATAAAGCGCTTTTAAGGCATATAGCGCAATTACATCTCCACCTTTCATATCATTGGCACCAGGCCCAAAGGCTATACTGTCCATTCGTTCAAAATTTTGAAAGGGGCTGTTTTCTTCAAAAACGGTATCTAGGTGTCCTATCAGAAGGAGCTTTTTGCCTTTATTCCCTTTTATGGAGGCAAAAAGATGACCTGCTCGATTCATTTCCTCAGGCATTTCGATCCAACGAGTGTTAAACCCTATTGCCTTAAATGCTTCCTGAAATACAGCTCCAACTTTTTTAACACCTTCTAAATTTAATGTACCGCTATTCATGTTGACCACTTTTTCTAAAAAGGCGATACTTTCTTCATGATTTTTTTCCACCTGCTGAATAATTTTGCGTTCTGTTTTACTTAGCTTTTGGGCAGAGGTTGTCAGGCTGAGTAGAAGAATTGAAAAAAAAATGATTTGCTTCATTTTAGAAGTTTTTAGTAAGTGATTTGACAATCTTATTGTCGTTTAAAAATTCTTGTGCAATGACTTTTAGTGTGGTATAAAATGGGATAGCAATAATCATTCCTAGAGGACCCATGAGTGTTCCAGATGCAAGAATCACGATAAAAATTTCTAAGGGATGCGATTTTACACTGTTTGAGAATATCATGGGTTGACTAAAGAAATTGTCTATGAGTTGCCCCACAAGGAACCCCAACATTACATAAAACGTTTTTGGAAGAATTACCGAACTGAAATCTGCCCCTATGAAACTACTCATAGTCAATAGCATCATTAAGACAGCCCCTATAATAGGACCTAAGTAAGGAATCAAGTTCAATAAAGCACACAAAAATGCAATTATAAAGGCGTTTTCTACACTAAATGCTGCGAGAACAATACTGTATATAATCAGTAAAATACTGATTTGAAACAGCAAGCCTAAAAAGTAACGTGACAAGAGATTTTTGATTTTTTCAATCGATTTTTCTACTCTTGCGCTTAAAGTGTCACTTACCAATACTAAAATAATCCGTTCTTGAAGCTCACTGTCTTTGAGGAAAAAAAATAAAATAAAAACTACTGAAAAAAGTCCAATGGTAAAACCTCCTAGGAGTTCTAGTGTTTGGTTGAGGAGTTCTGGAAGAAGACCAAAATTAACATTTTGAAAGAGATTGTCTACAGCAAATTGTTGTTGCCAAAAGCTGTTGTCTAACTGGAAGTAAAGACTTATTTCTTCTACCAGAGTATCAATATTTGCTTTGAGTAAATCTACGTCTAGAAGAGCAAGGTTTTCCCCTTGTTGAATTAGTAAAGGAACAAATAATGAAAAAAGACTGATTAAAATTCCCAATAAAACAAGTATGCTAATTGTAGTCGCGAGTATAGGACGGAGTTTGATTTTTTGAATCAAAAACTTATTAATAGGACGACCAATTAAACTCACTACAGCTGCTATGACAAGATAAATAAGCAAGGTTTTGAGTTGGAAAAGCAACCAAATGGTCAGACTGATGGCAGCGATTTGAAAAACCGCCCATACGATGCCCCTGGTAATTTCTTTGGAATTCATAGGTTAAATATAGGAAAGTTTAGCGCTTCCTTATTTTACTACTTAAGAAAAAGTGTATGACAACCTAGGAGTCCTGCGGTTTCTGTTCTGAAACGTTGAGATCCAAGGCTCACGGCTTCCAGTCCTGCTGTCATTGCGGTTTTGATTTCTTGTGAGCTAAAATCACCCTCTGGACCCACAAAAAGTGTTATTTCATCGCTATTTAATGCGTACTTTGATAATTCACACTTTGGGCTTTCTGAACAATGCGCAATCAAGGCAGGGTGTTTTATTGTTTTAAGAAGTGCTTCAAAAGGTGTTAATGGATTTATTTGAGGTAAAAAGAATTGTTGTGATTGTTTTAGGGCTGCAACAGCGATTTTAAAATACCGTTCTGTTTTTACTACCTTTCGTTCTGAATAATCACAAAGAATTGGAGTAATAGATGCTATGCCTATCTCTGTTAATTTTTCAATCATCCATTCCATTCGTTCATTCCTTTTGGTTGGTGCAATAGCGAGATGTATTTTTTTCTTTGGAGCTAGGTGATGAATCGCTTTTGCTTTTTTGGCTGTTGATTTATTCGGAGATACTTCAGTTAGGATACCGTTCCAATGCAGTCCCCTTCCATTTGTCAGTGTTATTTGAGTACCTTTTTCTTTACGGAGTACCTTAACGAGATGTTTACTCTCGGTGCGGTCAAAAGTAAATTCTTCTGTATCTATCGTGATGTTCTGGTCAAAAAATAAAAGCATTCTAGAGTGTTAAACGTGCAGTTGAAGTGTCTGTATAACTACCGTATTTTTGTTGTTGTAATGAATAATAACCAGCAATTCCGATCATGGCGGCATTGTCTGTTGTGAGATCTACAGGAGGTAAATAGAGTTCCACTTTGTTTTCATTCGCCATTAAATTCAATTGATTTTGTATTTCTGAATTTGCAGCGACTCCACCTCCGATGACAATCTGATTTATATTTAATTCTTTAACTATTTTGAGTGTTTTTTTTAAAATTATCTGAACTAGTGTGTATTGTAAACTTGCACATAGATCATTCAGGTTTTCTTTAACAAAAAGAGGATTTTTTTGTTCCTTTTTATGAATAAAATTAGTGAATGCTGTTTTTACACCACTATAACTGACATTGTACCCTTCAAGATTAGAAATTGGGAAAGAAAAACGATTGGGATTTCCTTTTTTGGCTAGTGTGTCAATTTCAGGCCCAGCAGGGTAGGAGAGCCCCATTCTTTTTCCGCATTTGTCAAAGGCTTCTCCAATGGCATCATCCAAAGTAGAACCAATAAGGTCCATTTCAAAATGCTCTTTGACAAGGAGAAATTGTGTATGTCCACCAGAGAGCGTAATACCTAGAAATGGGAATGAGGGTTGTTTAAGTCTTTCGTCTTCAATAAAATGAGCCAATAGATGTCCTTTCATATGGTGAATAGGCAAGAGAGGAAGGTCCAATCCTAATGCAAGGGATTTCGCAAAAGCACCTCCAACTAGCAAGGATCCTAAAAGCCCAGGTCCTTGTGTATATGCAATGGCAGTTAACTCTTTTTTATCGATATTTGCTTCTGATAATGCCTGTTGAACCACTGCAATGATTTTGGACTGATGGGCTCTTGAAGCGAGTTCGGGAACAATACCTCCGTACACTTTGTGTATTAGGTGTTGATTGGCGATACAATTTGAGAGCACCTTCCTTCCTTGAAGCACTGCAGCAGCAGTGTCATCGCAAGAAGATTCAATAGCCAATATAATATCGTTTTTGGGCAACATAGTGCTTTGATGAACGTTACAAAAGTAAAAAGATTAGCATCAAAAAGAAGTATAAAATAGCACTGATCCTCACTGGTAGCCTTACTATTCTAGGGTTGATTTTCTTTGGTTTACTTTCAAGTGCTTATATACAAACCCAAATTGCTCAAAGATTCACTAAAAGCTTTATAAACAAAACACAACAACAAATCTCTTTTCAAGAAGTACATTTGAGATGGAATGGTGCACTGGAATTTAAAGACTTTTATCTTGAGGATCACCACAAAGACACCCTCCTCTATGTCCGTACTTTGACCACTTCACTGCTGGGATATGAAAACATTCAGAACAACTTGTCTCTATCCAATGTTTTAGCGGAAGGGGTTTCATTTCATTTAAAGAAATACAAAGGAGAGAAGACCCATTCCCTTAAAATACTTTTAGACAAGTTGAAAAAAGATAAAAGAGATAGAGAAAAGAACTCACTACATATTTCATCTTTAGCAATAGAAAAGTTTGATTTTGCCTACATCGATCAAAATATACCTCAAAATAAAATTGAATTGAATCCCTTGCGTGTTAAGGCAAACTCTTTTTTTTTAGAGGGTGAAACGTTTCAGGTGGAACTCGAAAAGCTCGAAGGAGAAATCAATGCTCCAAAAAGAAAGCAAATCACGTCATCAGCCTGGGTAAGCTATCAGCCCGGACAATTGCTTTTAGAGGATTGGATGCTTGCTTCTGATTCCTCTTATATCAATGGTAGATTGCTTTTAACAGGTACTGATGATAGTTTTGAAAATTTTAATTCTAATGGAGAAATACGCCTAGAGGTTTTTGAGAGTCAATGGGATTTTGCTTCACTTTTTCCTGAACAAACAAACTTGAAGGAGATCCCACCAATGGATGCGGTTTTTGAAGTGGAGGGAGGGCTTTCTTCTTTTGATGTTAAAAATATAATCGCTTCTAGTCCGCTCATTGATTTAAGAGGCCAAATAAGCACACAAAACGCTTTAAAACAGGGAGTTATGAGTTGGGAGGTGATGATGGATTCTCTTCATATTCATACTAAAGAAATTCAATCGCTTTCTATTTTTCCGGATCGAGTAAAAAAGCAAATTACTCAACTTTCAGAGTTCAAATTAAGAGGAATGGGAACTTTTGTTTCAGATTCAATTGTTTTGGATATCAACGCAAATAATTCTTGGGGAGATGTTGTTCTTAACACTCGATTGGGAAAAGGTTTTTTTGACAAAAAGATTTCAAACCAACGTTTTTCAGTAAACGCAAAAGTGAAAAATTTAAAATCTAACCGATTCATTTTAACACAACTTCCCTATGAATTGGAAGGTGAAATAACAGCTCAAGGAGATCTTTCAAACAGGCAGGCTCCTGTTCTTTCATGGAAAGTGAAAAAAGGGAAGCTAAATACAATAAACACTTCAATAGAAGGGATTACACTGGAGGGAAGATTGGAAGAAAAGGAATTAAGAAATACCTTAAGTATTCTTTCAGAGCCGATAGAATTAAAAAGCGATCTTCTTTTTAACTATGCAGATTCAATTCCAATCTTTACCCTTTTAGCAAATATTCAAAAGTGGGATTTAAATACAGTAGGATTGAAATTAGGAACTGGGAAGAGGATTTTTAAGGGTGTAGTTTTATCTAACTTTAAAGGAAACCATTTGGACCACGGTGAAGGGGAAATTAAAATCTCTTCTGCTTCTCTAGAAAATGAGTTCCAAACAGTTACTCTCAACCCCATTTCTATAACTAAAAGAGGGACAAAATCTAACACAATATTAGAAATTGATAATACCGATTGTATCTCTGGGTCTGCTCAGGGTGAATTCAATATTTCAGAAATAAGAGCTTTATTTCAAAACACTTTTCATCAGGTATATCCCTTTCTGCCCCAAAGACAAGTTTCTAAAAATCAAGAGGTTTCATTTAAGCTGAAAATTTATGAAAAGCTTTTAGATGCATTATATCCAAGTTTTTCGATTACAGAAAACATAACAATGAACGGAAGTATAAATACGGAAAAGCTACCCAGTCAAATTGTTTTAGACGCCCCATTGCTGCGATTTAAAGAGTTTCAGTTTGAGCAACTGCATTTTCAATTAAATACAAATAATCCCCTTTACAATACCTTCTTTAGTGTAGATCATTTTTCCCATCCCAAGTTTAAAGGAAAAACATTTAATTTAATCAGTACACAAGTAAACGACACTTTGTTTTTTAGATCTGAATTTGAAACTTCAAATGAACAGACTGCACTTTATGATGTGAATTTTTATCATACCAGGGAAAAAGATGGAACGTCTCATTTTGGAATTAAAAAATCCGTTCTACCCATAGGAAAAGATACTTGGGTAATTAACCCTAAAAACACTGCACAGCAAAAGATAAGTTACCTTCCCAATCAGGAACAAATTGAGTTGACTGTGCTTACCGCAGTATCTGGAAACCAGTCCATGGCTTTTTCAGGAAGTTATTTTAGTCCAGAGAAATTTTCATTTAAAATAAACCTTAAAAAGTTACTTCTAGAACGTTTACTACCCACACTGCCTGAATTTCAAATAGCAGGTGAAACCGAATTTAATGCACTAATAAACCGATCAGAAACGGATAATGAGCTCAATATTTCAGCTATTGTACAATCTTTAAAAATCAATGAAAAGCTTTTGGGCGACCTGCTGCTTGTAAGTAAAGGAAATACAGCTCTGAATACTTATGCAGCAAATCTAAATTTATCAGAAAACAACGAAAAGAGAGTTGAACTCAAAGGATTTTGGAAGGGATTGGAAGCTCCAAACCTAAACTTTAACGTCTCACTTATTGATTTGGATTTATCCTTTCTTTCTCCTTTAGGAAGAAAAGCACTAAACAAGATTAGGGGTAGTGTAAACGGAGAATTTAACTTGTGGGGACCCCTGGATGCCTTGCAACAAGATGGAAGCTTAACCTGGACGGAGGGTGGATTTGCCGTTCCCTATCTCAATATTGATTACGATGTAGCACCTTCAAAAGTGATATTGAACAAACAGAGCTTTTTATTTGATTCATTAATCATAAGAGATCCTTATGCAGGGACTCAAGCAGAAATAAATGGAAGTTTTTCACATACTAATTTTTCCAACTGGTTTGCAAACTTGGACATTACTTCAGAACGAATGCTCTTGCTTAACACACCTCAGGAACCCGAATCCCTTTTTTTTGGATCAGGATATCTTAATGGATCCGTTCGACTGGAAGGGCCTACAAAAGAATTGAATATTTCTATCCAAGGAGCTACAGAAGAAGGTACTGCAATAAAAATACCTTGGTCTGAAAGTTACGGATTGTCAGATACTTCCTTTGTTAAGTACATAGACAAAAACAAAAGAAGTCAAATTTCTACTCAAAGTGAGTTTAATTCTTTGCAAGAAGTAAAAGGTCTTGAATTGGACTTTGAACTGGATGTTAATAACAAAGCAACAGTAGAGATTGTAATAGATCAAGAAACAGGCAGCTACCTGAGTGGAAGTGGAGCTGGAAACCTTTTCATGGAAGTAAATACCAAAGGTAAATTCAATATGTGGGGTGACTTCATCACCTACGATGGAATTTATAATTTCAAAAATTTAGGAGTTATTGACAAAAAATTTGATGTAAAACCAGGAGGAACCATTGTATGGGAGGGCAATCCCCTTGAAGCCCAAATGAACCTGGAAGCCGTCTACGAAGTTCCAGGAGGTGCAAATCCTGCATTATTATTAGATAATCCAAACTTCAATAAAAGTATACCAACAGAAGTGTTGATCCGTTTACAGGGAAATCTTTTAAAACCCGACGACCCCATTTTTGAAATTGATTTCCCAAATACTAGTGGTACTGTGGCCTCAGAAATAAATTATCGTCTCGCAGATCCCCAGAGAAGCCAATTGCAAGCCATATCACTTTTATCTCAAGGAATCTTCATCAATGAAGTCAGTGTGTCTATGCAAGGAATTACAAACAACCTCTACCAGAAAGCTTCAGATATTATCAGTGATCTAATTGGAGAAGAAAACGACAAATTAAAGGTAGGAATAGATTATTTACAGGGAGACAAAAGTGCTCTTTTGGATATAGCTACGGAAGATCGTTTAGGATTTACTCTCTCAACAAAAATCAGTGATAAGATTCTTTTAAATGGTAAAATAGGAGTGCCTGTTGGCGGGGTAGAGCAGACTCTTATTGTGGGTAATGTTCAAATCGATTTTATTTTGAATGATGAAGGTACACTTCGGGCAAAGGTATTTAACAAAGAAAACGAGTTTCGCTACATAGGAGATGAACTAGGGTATACCCAAGGTGTAGGGCTTTCTTATGAAGTCGATTTCAGTACATTTAAAGAATTGATAAACAAGATTACTTCTCAAAATACTAGATCAAAAAGCCAAAATTTAAACAATCAGGATACCGACATAGTGCCTCTTGTTGAGTTCATACAAAAGAATTAAAATCTAACAATTTTACTTTTTTTGTAAAATTTAATCGCTAGTTAGTCTACTGTGAATTTAATAATTAAATTTGCATTGAAACCAAAAAAATGAGTACTTCTATTAAGTGTATTGGTGTTTTAACTTCCGGTGGAGATGCTCCTGGGATGAATGCTGCTGTTAGAGCCGTAGTTCGAACATCAGCATTTTATAACATTAAATGTGTTGCAATTTATAAAGGCTATCAGGGATTGATTGATGACACTACTAAAGTCATGAATCCAAGAAGTGTAAACAACATCATCAATAAAGGAGGAACTATTTTAAAATCAGCACGCTGTCTTGAATTTAGAACACCCGAAGGAAGAAAAAAGGCCTTTGAAACAATAAAGAAACACGAAATTGACGCCTTAGTTGTTATAGGTGGAGATGGTTCCTTTACAGGTGCTATGGTCTTCCATTCAGAGTTTAACCTTCCTGTAATAGGAATTCCAGGTACTATAGACAATGATATTTATGGTACTTCGCATACTTTAGGCTATGACACAGCTCTAAATACAGTTATTGACGCTATTGATAAAATTAGAGACACAGCTATATCTCATAATCGTCTCTTTTTCGTTGAAGTAATGGGTCGTGATGCAGGTCATATCGCATTGAATACAGGAATTGGAGCTGGAGCAGAAGAAATTCTCATTCCAGAAGAAAATATGGGGTTAGAACGCTTATTAGAATCTTTAAGTAGAAGTGAAAAGTCAGGTAAGTCTTCTAGTATCGTAGTAATCGCTGAAGGAGATAAAACAGGAAAAAACGTATTTGAAATAGCGGAATATGTCGAAAAAAACATGCCTCATTATGAAGTTCGTGTATCTGTTTTAGGGCATATGCAACGCGGGGGAAGTCCTAGTTGTTTTGATCGTGTGTTGGCATCAAGAATGGGTGTTCAAGCGGTAGAATCACTTCTTGAAGGAGCCTCTAACGTTATGGTAGGTCTTAAAGAAGATAAAATGATACTTACTCCACTAGATAAGGCAATCAAAGGAAAGTCTAAAATCAATAAAAACTTAATACGAGTATCTGATATACTCTCACTTTAAAAAATTAATTAAAACTAAAATTTAAATAAAATGGCAATTAAAATTGGAATCAATGGATTTGGAAGAATAGGACGATTAGTTTTTCGTTCTGCTATGAAACAAAGTGATGTAACTGTAGTAGGCATAAATGATCTATTAGATGTAGATCATTTGGCATATCTTCTAAAATACGATTCTGTACATGGAAAATATGACGGAACCGTAGAAGTGAAGGGTTCTAATTTAGTAGTTGATGGGCAAACTATCAGAATTTCAGCAGAACGGGATCCAGCAGCAATTGGCTGGGGAGCCCTTGGTACTGATGTAGTTGCTGAATGTACAGGAATTTTCACTACTCTAGAAAAAGCGCAATTGCATATTGATGGAGGCGCTAAAAAAGTAGTAATATCGGCTCCTTCAGCAGATGCTCCCATGTTTGTAATGGGAGTTAATCATATGGATGCCACTGCAGACCAAACCATCGTTTCCAATGCCTCTTGTACAACAAACTGTTTAGCTCCCATTGCAAAAGTACTGAACGACAATTTTGGTATTGAAGAAGGATTGATGACAACAGTCCATGCTACTACAGCAACTCAGTTTACCGTGGACGGTCCTTCAAAAAAAGATTTTAGAGGAGGAAGAAGTTCCCTCATTAATATTATGCCTGCCTCTACAGGAGCAGCAAAAGCAGTTACTAAAGTAATTCCCTCTCTAGTAGGAAAGCTTACAGGGATGGCTTTCAGAGTCCCTACGGCAAACGTCTCTGTAGTTGATTTAACTGTTCGCTTATCTAAGGAAACCTCCTATGACGAAATCAAAGCGACTATGAAAAAACACGCAGAAACAGATTTAAAAAATATATTAGGATATACCGAAGAACCCGTTGTTTCTCAGGATTTTGTTGGGGATGTTCGCACTTCTATCTTTGATGCAGAGGCTGGTATGGAATTGAACTCTAAGTTTTATAAAATCATTTCTTGGTACGATAATGAATGTGGTTATTCCAATAAACTTATCGACTTAGCAAAGCATATAAATCAACTCTAAAAAGATTTAAAGAGATGATTTTAGTTGTAGATAGTGGTTCAACAAAAACAGATTGGTTTGCTGTTGATGCCAATGGGAATATCTTATTTTCTACTCAAACCTTGGGGCTCAATCCCCAAGTGCTTTCTAGTGATATTCTTCGGGAACGTATAATCAACAATTACGATTTATATCAAAATAGAGAACAGGTAACTCATTTGTATTTTTACGGAGCAGGCTGTGGTGTGGAATCACCTCAGATACGAATTAGAAAGGTTTTTGATGAAATCTTTACAGAAGCAGAGATTGTAATAAAAGAGGATACCTATGCAGCCGTATATGCCGCTTCAAAACCCAATGAAAAGTCCATTGTTTGTATTTTAGGAACAGGTTCAAATTGTACCTATTTTGACGGTAAAGAAATTGAACAACGCGTGAGTTCATTGGGGTATGTTCTAATGGACGAGGCCAGTGGAAACTTTTATGGTAAACAGCTCATTCGTAGTTATTATTTCAATTCTATGCCAAAGGAATTGGCAAAAGAATTTGAAAAAGAGTACGATCTAACTCCTGATGCTATCAAGGAAAATATATACCGAAGAGAAAACCCTAATGCTTACCTCGCCAGCTTCTCTAAATTTTTGATACAGCATAAAGACAATCCAACCTTTCAAAAAATCATTGAAAATGGATTGGAGCGTTTTATCAATCATCAAATTCTTCAATTTAAGAACGCAAGGGAAATCCCCATTCATTTTATTGGATCTATTTCCTTTTTCTTAAAAGAAGAAACTGAACGTGCTTTAAAAGCAAAAGGTCTTACTATGGGTAGAATTGTGAAAAGACCCATAGAGGAACTCGTGAAATATCATATTAAATTACTAGAAAGCAGTAAGTAGTTTACTTAACTGCAATCATTGATATCTCAATACGAACGTTTTTTGGAAGTGTCCGTACCGCGACAGTTTCTCTAGCAGGGGCAGTTTCATTGTCAAAGTATGCACCATAGACTTGGTTGACTTCACCAAAACTATCCATATCTTCAAGGAAAATAGAGCTTTTGACTACATTTTCAAAAGTCATATTTGCAGCTTCTAAAATGGCTTTTAAATGTTCCATTACAAGTTGAGCTTCCTCTTTTATTGTTCCTGAAAAAAGTTCCATCGTGGAGGGGATCAAAGGAATCTGACCCGAGATGTACAAAGTATTTCCTACTTTGACAGCTTGATTGTATGGACCTATAGGGGCTGGAGCATTTAGTGTGGTTATGATTTCTTTTTTCACTTTATTGACTTTATTCAAAAATACTACTATTTATTGGGTTAGTAACTTCGATTCGGTTCGCTTTGTTTTTCGTACTTAATATCGCTTAATAAACCTGATTTTATTCCGATAAAGAAGTTCCAAGAAGCTCGATCACTAAAAGGAACCCAGCTAAAATTCAGTCTCCAGCTATTTAGATCGCGATCAAATCGAAGTTGCGTGTAAGTAAATCCTTCTCCTTTAAAGTCATAACCTGAGGAAACCCCCACTTTCCATTTAGGGGTTAAATCCACATTTCCTGAAAACATCAATGAATTGTTTGTAAAGTCTCTTTGTCCCCTACTATTGTTATAGGTTAATGAGTAGGCGAGTTTCAAGTCCCAGGGAATTTTGGTTGCATAACTGGGGTAGGTAGGAGCAGGTTCATTCTGTTCAGAATTCATTCTGCGGTCAGAAAAGTCCTCGGCTTTACCAAATAAATCATCATCACGACCACCGCTAGAAGTAGATTCACGTCGGTTGAGTTCATTGTCTTCATTCGAGCCTTCTAGTTGACTGCTGGAAAAAGAATAGTTCATATTGACATTGGCACTGGTGAGTCTCAAAAGTCCTCCACCGTTTGCAATATGATAAGTGTTGATTCGCACCTTATTTTCGTTTAATGTATAGGGGTCTAGAGTGGCTCCCACATTAATACTCATTTTGTTTTTTAAAAGAGAAAACCCAGTACCCATACGAACAGGGCTCCACCTCAATGAGTCTGCTGCAAAGTTATGAGAAGTGGCGATATTTAAATTATTTAATAAGACTACCTTTTTTGGTCCTTTAGCTGTACTATCCTTATCGCGAACTTTTGCTTCAAAATTATTCCCTAAACTGATGGACATGTTGTTTGCTAGATTACGGGTGGGAACACCAAACAAACTGTTTTGATAGCGTGTGTATTCTGCAGTATTACCTTCTGCATCAACAATATAGGTATCGTAGTACTGTTCAAAACTAGGTCTGTTTGAATAGCTGATACTCGGCCTAAGGGTATGGCGAATGGACTGAATTTTTTTGTCTTCACCAAAATTAAAGGTTCCATAGATTGTAGTACCTAGTGAAGCACTCAAATTGTATTGTCTGAACGTACCTATTTTACTTATAGTGTCTTTGACAACTCCTGCTTCAGGAGTAAAGTTTGAAAAGCGTACTGTATTCTGTGTCCAAACTTCCTCGTAGTTTGCACTTGTAGATAGGCTTAAATATTTTAATAATTTAAAGTTAGTACTCAAAGGAATGGAATGTTTCATTCCCGTTTTAGCATTATCAAACATGCTAGGTCCAAAGAGTGCATCTTCTGTAGTTATAACTCTATTTTCTGCCCTACCTGAATACTGAAAATTAATATTTTGGAAAAACCCTTTTTTTACACCCACTTTGGGAGCAAAGGGGAAGATACGTTCCATTGTAGCTTGAAAAGTAGGAAGAGTAAGGTTTACAGCTTTGGATTGTGAATTTTGGGACATGGCTGTTGTGAGAGAAATATTCACCCTTGGATATTCTGGGAACGATTTGGAGTAAGAAATTGAGGAACTCAAATTATTATTGAGAAAGTTGGGCGAGTTGAGTTGATTGATGGATTGCCTGTAGTAGTCACTACTTCCAAAGTTTACAGAGGCAGAAAAAGTAGAATTAGGACTTGACTTGGGGTCTTTGGAATGCGACCATCGCACGTTAAAAACTGTTGATTTAGAGTATTCTGGTAAGCCGCGGGATTCATTGATCAAGTTTTCATAGCGAAAACTAAAATTACCTCTGTATTTATAACGAACATTATACTGGGAGTCTCCACGAAAACCATAACTACCATTCGTGTAATAATCAGCAATTAAGGAAAGATCAAAAAAATCCGATAGAGCAAAATAATAACCACCATTTTGTATGTAATACCCTCTGAGGTTACTTTCTCCAATTGAGGGTATGATAAAACCAGACTCTTTTGTCTGGGAGGATGGAAAATAGGCAAAAGGAAGTCCTACAGGTGTAGGAACATCTGCAATAAACATATTGGTAAAACTGGTAATAATCTTCCCTCCTGGAATAATTTTTCCTCTCCTTACTTTGAAGTAATAATCTATCCCTTCTTCTTCACTACCTAGAAGTTTTCCGGCTGTACTGACGCGGGCATCCTTTATATAATAGACAGAATCATTTTGTTTTTTGGTGAGTGCAGCAAAAATATCCATCCCATTTTGACCCGATTTTGAATTCCAAATCAGTGCTTTTTGAGTATCAAAATTAAATCGAATAGAATCGGGATTAACTTCGTTATTTGCTTGTTTAAAATAGGGGTATTGGACCAGCACAGAATCTAATTCTATTCTGCCAGCATTGACCTCATTCTTCTCGTAATCCAAAATAATTATCCCCGCACGAAGTTCTATGTCTTGATAGTATAGCTCTGCTTCGTTGTAGAGAATCAATTTGTTTTCTTTGCGATTGATACGAACACAATCTTTGGCTGTATATTTAACTTTCGCCAACAAGAGGGGTTTTTTAGGCGGGGTTTTGAGACTGTCAAGCAATACTTTTTGAGAGGTATTATCCTCTAATTCTTGTCCAAAGGAAAAAAGAGTTCCAATGAAAAAGAGTATAGAAGCAATAAGATAAAACTTTGTTTGCAAAGCGATAAACCCTAAATTTGTTGTGTTCGGTTTAAACGACCAAAATTAATGATATTTTTAAGGATGTATCAACAATTTCTATCATATTCTCTTCACTTTAAAATACGTAGAAAGCGATATTTGTTTTATTTCCTTTTTATTTTGTTTATTAGTCCGAATGCTTTTCTTTCTGCTCAAGAGAAACCATTTGTTGTAGTCTTGGATGCAGGTCATGGCGGGCATGATTCTGGAAATAGGGGAAATGGATATTTTGAAAAGAAAATAGCCCTTACAATAGCGTTAAAGATTGGTAAACAGTTGGAGAACAACAAAGATTTTAAGGTGATATACACCCGAAAGTCAGATGTATTTGTTGATTTGATAGAGCGAGCAAATATTGCCAATAGATCAGATGCTGACTTGTTTATATCCATTCACTGCGATGCTTTTTCTTCTTCAAGGGCCTTTGGAGCTGGAACTTTTGTTCTTGGACTACATGAAAATGAACGAAACTTTAAAGTTGCACAAAAGGAAAATTCAGTAATCTTTTTGGAAAAGGATTACGAAAAAAACTACGATGGGTTTGATCCTAATGATCCGGAGTCTGTTATCAGTCTTATCTTGATGCAAGAGACTTATCTCGATCAAAGTATAGTTGCGGCAAGTAGCATTCAGCAAAGTTTTGTCAAAAATCTAAACCGCAAGGACAGGACTGTAAAGCAAGCTGGGTTTATTGTTTTAAAATATACTTATATGCCAAGTGTACTTATAGAAACAGGATTTTTAACAAACGCATCCGAAGGGGCTTTTTTGAATTCTGCTAAGGGACAAAACAATATGGCTGATGCGATAGCTAGAGCAATAATAAACTATAAAAAACAACGAGACGCAAGTTTTCAAACAAATGTAGTTACTGCAGAGGCCTCGAATAGTCAATCTTATTCAGATACAGGATCCAGTATTGTATTCAAAGTTCAAATAGCTGCAAGTAAAAAGAAATTAGAACCAGTTTCTTATAATTTTAAGGGGTTAACCTCCATAAGTCTTGAAAAATCGGGAAAATTGTATCGGTATTATTACCAAAAAAGTAGCTCATACGATTCTGCGAAAAGGTATGTTAAAGAAGCTCAAAACAAGGGTTTTAAAAATGCTTTTCTAGTAGCCTTTGATGGAGAAAATAAAATAACGATAGAAGAGGCACTGAAACGTTTAAAATGATGCTGTTCAAGAAAATATTTCTAAATTTGTGAAGCATTCTAAAGAACAATTATTTTGAATCTTTCACGCGAAGTTAAAACAGCCATTCTTATCCTAGGCTGTATCGTAATTTTTATTTTTGGTTTTAGTTATCTCAAGGGAAGCTCCCTTCTAAAACAAGAAAAAACTGTTCATGCCCTATATCAAGATGTAGAAGGTTTAGTTGTTGGTGCAAATGTCACTATAAGTGGTATGAATGTTGGAAAAGTCAAACAAATTGACTTCGATGAGAGCTATAAAAAAATTAAAGTAACTTTTAGTTTACGAGAAGATTTATCTTTTTCAGACCAGAGCGTAGCTCAGCTTTATGAAGCTGGACTTATAGGAGGAAAAGCAATTGCAATTCTTCCTCAATACGAAGAGGGTAACGTTATTCAATCAGGTGCTGTTTTACCCTCTGAGATTAAACCTGGATTGACAGAACTGGTCAATCAGCAAATTGCTCCATTACAAGATAAAATAGAAGGTTTGTTGACTTCAGCAGATTCTTTGTTTGCTGGCGTGAGCAACGTGATGAATTACGATACGCAAAATAACTTAAAAGCGACTTTAGAGAATTTTGCAAAAACAATTGAAAACATCAACACACTTACCTCAAGAGTCAATAGAATTGTAGATGCAAACGAAACAGAATTAAATAATACACTCAGTAATATATCGGAATTGAGTGGTAATTTGAATCAGCTGACGGATTCCTTGTCTCAAGCACCACTTAATACAACTCTCAAAAATTTTGAGGTTACTTCTGCTCAACTCAAAAAGATTATTGACCGTTTAGAGTCTGGAGCAGGTTCTGCAGGAAAACTATTGTATGAGGATGAACTTTATGATAATCTTCTGAAATCCACTAAGGCTTTGGAACTCTTGCTATCGGATTTGCAAGCACACCCCAAGCGCTATGTTCACTTTTCAATTTTTGGTAAGAAAGAAGAGTCTAACGAGAAAAATTAATTTTTATGGCTTATCTGCCAAACCTGCTATTTTCTGTACTTCTCATCAGTGGTGTTGGCATTTTTATAAGAAATATTAAAAGGATAAGACGTAACATTAATTTAGGAAATGAGATTCCTTTAGAAAAAAACTCAAATCTACGATGGAAAAAGATGCTCCTTGTTGCATTTGGACAATCTAAAATGCTAGATCGACCCGTGGTAGGGATTCTTCACTTAGTAGTTTATGTAGGATTTATTCTCATCAATATCGAGCTTCTTGAAATTATACTGGATGGAATTACGGGCAGTCATCGTATTTTAGCTCCTTTTTTAGGAAGTTTCTATAATTTTTTGATTGCAGCTTTTGAGGTATTAGCTCTTTCGGTTCTTGTGGCAGTATTCTTCTTTTGGACGAGGAGAAACCTTTTAAAAATAAGGCGTTTTTTAAGCGATGAAATGAGTGGATGGCCAAAACAAGATGCAAACTATATCCTTTATTTTGAAGTCGTTCTGATGTTTTTGTTTCTTGCTATGAATGCAACGGATCAATTACTACAGCAAGGCGCCGTAAAAGGTTATGTGGAAGCGGGTAGTTTTCCAGTGTCTCAATTTTTAGTTCCTGTTTTTCGATCTTTTTCTTTGGATCTCCTTCAGGTGCTTGAACGATTTTTTTGGTGGACACATATTATTGGAATACTCCTTTTTTTAAACTACCTCTATTATTCAAAACACTTACATATCCTATTGGCTTTTCCAAATACTTTTTATTCCAGTTTGGCACCCCAGGGAAAGTTCTATGTGAATCCCCATATAAAAACTGAAATTGAGTTGATGTTAAACCCCTCTAGTGAAACAACAAGTACTGCTCCACCAGAAAAGTTTGGTGCTTCAGATGTTTTCGATTTGAATTGGGTACAACTTATGAATGCATACAGTTGCACTGAATGCGGTCGTTGTACCAGTGTATGTCCAGCACATCTTACTGGAAAAAAGCTTTCTCCTAGAGCGGTAATGATGAAAACCAGAGATCGTTTGGAAGAAGTGGAAAAAAATTTAAATAAAAACAAAGGGCAATTTATTTCTGACGGTAAACAGTTGCTTAATGATTATATTAGCACAGAAGAGCTATGGGCGTGTACAAGTTGCAACGCTTGTGTAGATGAATGTCCAATAGAAATAAACCCTTTATCCATTATCATGGACATGAGACAATATTTAGTTCTGGAACAATCTGCAGCTCCCACGGAACTGAACTCTATGTTGTCTAATATTGAAAACAATGGGGCTCCATGGCCTTTTAGTAACCAAGATCGTTTGCAATGGGCAAATGAAGTATAATTAAAATCAAAAAAAATGCATCGAGAAGAAGCAGAAAGTTATTTACACAAAAAAGTTGAAAATGGGGAGTTGATCAGTCCTGTACTCCCAGAAGGGATAAAAAACTATTTAATTGACATCGACGGGACCATTTGCGATGATATACCCAACGAAGAACCAGAACGTATGGCAACAGCAAAGTTGTATCCAGATGCTTTGGAAACTCTAAATAAGTGGTACGATGAGGGACATTTAATTTGCTTCTTTACTTCCCGAGTCGAATCGCATAGAAAGGTGACTGAGAATTGGTTGAGGGACAATGGCTTTAAATACCACAGTCTCTTAATGGGGAAACCTCGTGGTGGAAATTACCATTGGATTGACAATCACTTGGTGAAAGCAACACGATACAATGGAAAATTTACGGATTTGATCGAAAAAGAAGTAACTATAGAGGTTTTTGACGACGGTCAATCGCAATCTTAGGTAATGGATATAAAGGTTCCTACTTTAGCAGAGTTAGCATCAGAGCAGCAACAAGCTGAAATTGTTTTTTGGGTAGGTTGCGCGGGAAGTTTTGATGATAGGGCAAAAAAAATCACAAAGTCTTTTGTTAAAATATTACATCAGGCGGGTGTTCATTTTGCTGTTCTAGGAGCGGAAGAAAGTTGTACAGGCGATCCGGCAAAGCGTGCTGGAAATGAGTTTTTATTTCAAATGCAAGCTCTTCAAAACATTAAAACCTTGGATCATTATGGAGTTAAAAAGCTCGTAACTACCTGTCCTCATTGTTTCAATACTCTTAAAAATGAATATCCTGAACTTGGAGGTCATTATACTGTGCTTCACCATACACAGCTATTAAAGGAATTGATGAAGGAAGAAAGGCTAACGGTGAAAGGTGGAACATTTAAAGGAAAACGAATCACATATCACGATCCGTGCTATTTGGGAAGAGCAAATCAGATTTATGAAGCTCCACGCGAGTTGATACAAAAACTAGATGCAGAGTTAGTTGAAATGAAATCCTGTAAGTCCAAAGGATTGTGTTGTGGGGCAGGAGGAGCCCAAATGTTTAAAGAAGCGGAGCCAGGCAAGAAGGAGATCAATGTTGAACGAACAGAACAGGCACTAGAAACAGAGAGCGAAATTATTGCTGCAGCCTGTCCTTTTTGCAATACTATGCTGACTGACGGTGTCAAAAACAAAGAAAAAGAAAACAAAATCAAAGTAATGGACCTTGCTGAAATGATAGCAAGTGCAAATGATTTATAAACTATGTACATTCCATTTGATCAAATGCCTGATGAAGCTCGGGTATGGATTTATCCCTCAAATCGACCTTTTTCTGAATCAGAGATACCTCTATTAAAAGATTTAGTTGAACAGTTTTTAACTCAGTGGACAGCCCACAACCAAGCTCTTGAGGCCTCTTATGACTTACCTTATAATAGGTTTATTATTCTCGCTGTAAATCAGAAGAATGTACAGGCAAGTGGTTGTTCCATTGATGCCTCTGTTCGTTTCATTCAACAATTGGAAAGTCAGTTTGGACTTGTCCTACTGGATAAAATGAATGTTACCTTTAAACAGGGTGAATTTTTGGCACACAAGCCTCTTGATGAATTTGTAAAAATGGCTAAAGCCAAATCCGTGTCTGGTGCTACAGTAGTATTTAATAATCTAGTAGATAACGTTGCTGATTATAAACAATTTTGGGAAGTTCCAGCACAAGACAGTTGGCATCAGCGTTTTATAAAATAATTTTATGTTTAAGTTTATGAATTTTAGAATCATTATTTTCTGTTTTAGCCTTTTTAGTTGCTTGGTTCTTCATTCACAAAGCCCAGATCCTTTATTGGATAATGAAAATCACATTCAACAACAACAATGGGTAGATAGTTTATATCAAGGAATGACCCTAGAGGAAAAAGTTGGACAACTTTTTATGCCTATGGTTTTTACTGAAAGAGATAGTTCACACTACCACCAAACCTTAAATCTCATAAAACAACACAAACTAGGAGGATTGGTCTTTTCTTTAGGAGGTCCCGTAGAACAATCACAATGGCTCAATAGCTTTCAAAAGGTCTCTAAAATACCACTTTTAATTGCTATGGATGCAGAATGGGGTGTTGCGATGCGTTTGGATTCTGTTCAGCCTTTTCCCTGGCCTATGACATTGGGAGCAATTAAGGATACTACACTTTTGAGATCGATTGGTAGAGAAATGGGTAAACAAGAAAAACGCTTGGGGATTCATTATAGTTTTAGCCCTGTACTCGATATCAACACCAATCCTAAAAACCCGATAATTGGAAACCGTTCTTATGGAGCTTCGGCAGATCGAGTTATAAGGCAGGCCATGGCGGTGATGAAAGGGCATCACCAAGCAGGAATTTTAACTTCAGGAAAACATTTTCCAGGACATGGCGATACCGCGCAAGATTCACATAAAACACTACCTACTGTTTCCTTCTCTGCAGACCGAATCCGACAGGTTGAGCTAGAACCCTATAGACAACTTATAAATAATGGACTTTCCTCTGTTATGGTGGCACATCTCAACGTACCTAGTTTAACAGAAGAAGGACTACCAACCTCTTTGTCAAGCGAGGTCATTCAAAAGTTGTTAAAAAAAGAGCTTGGATTTAAAGGTCTAGTAGTTACTGACGCTTTAAACATGAAAGGAGTTTCGGAATACGATAAAGTTCAAAATATTGATTTATCCGCCTTTTTAGCAGGTCATGATTTACTTTTAATTTCCAATGATATACCAAAAGGAATTGAAGCAATTGTAACGGCTTATAAAAAAGGAAAGGTTACAGAAGAGCGTTTATCGCTTTCCGTAAAGAAAATATTGAAAGCGAAGTATAAAGTAGGATTACACAGTTATCAAGCAGTTGATACCACTCATCTGAGAGAAGATTTAAATACTGTAACCGCAAAAAAACTGTATTCTGACGCAATGGGAAAGGCATTGACCTTACTTAAAAACGATAAAAATCTCCTTCCACTTAAAGGTAATGCTAAAATAGGCCATATTGCCTTGGGAGATGATTCCAGCAGTGACTTTACAAAGCAACTTGAGAAATACAGTTATGTACTGCAAATAGAAGGAATTACTGCAGCTAATGTTATAGAAAAAACCCAGGCAATGGACACGCTCATTGTGAGCTTTCACAGGTCCAATGAAAATCCTTGGAAGGCATCAGACTTTTCAAACGAGCAAGTAGAAATCATTTCAAAACTCGCTGCAACCAAGACGTTGATAGTCGATGTTTTCGTAAAGCCCTATGCGCTTGCTGCTTTAGAAGGAATACAAGGTATTGATGCTTTGTTGCTAAGTTATCAAAACAGCTTGATCTCACAGCAACTTAGCGCAGATGCTCTTTTTGGAGCACAACCCATAACCGGAAGATTGCCTGTTGATGTTTCGCGTTCCTTTCAAGAAGGAGCCGGTTTGGATTTATCCAAGCAATATCGTTTAGGATACGCAAGTCCAGAGGCAGTAGGTTTTAATAAAGAGCAATTATCTAAGATAGATGGATTAGCAAATGTTGCTATTGACTCCATGATGACACCTGGTATGCGTGTGCTTGTAGCTCGAAAGGGTAAAATGGTCTACGACAAAAGCTTTGGATACCACACATATAAAAAAAAAAGAAAGGTAAAAGAAGGGGATTTATATGATTTAGCTTCTTTGACTAAAATTCTGGCTACTTTACCTTTAGTAATGAAAGCCGTTGCAGAGGGAAAGCTTAGCCTAGATACTACGGTGGCGGAGCTTTTACCCGACTGGAAACAATCCAATAAAGCAAGTATAACTTTAAAGCAGATGCTTTCACATCAAGCATTTCTCTATCCTTGGATTCCTTTTTACAAAGAGACATTAAACAGTAAGGGATTTCCTAAAAAGACAATGTATCAATCAAAACCCTCAGAACGCTATAATTTGATGGTTACCCCCAAACTTTACTTGAAATCTGATTTTGAGGAAGAAATGTACAAGCAAATAAAGGAAAGTGTTTTGATTGATCCACCAACCTCAAGATATTCAGACTTGCCCTACTATCTTCTAAAAAAATATTTTGAAACCGAAAGTGGAAAAACTTATGCTCAATTAGTACATGAAGAAGTATTTGAACCTTTGAATTTGAAACGTATCACGTATCTTCCACTGACAGCTTTTTCAAAAGAAGAAATTGTGCCTTCAGAAGAGGATACCTACTTTAGGCATCAAACACTTCATGGAAGTGTTCACGATATGGGAGCCGCAATGCAAGAGGGAATCGGAGGGCATGCAGGTTTGTTTGGAGACACTTATGATGTAGCTGCTCTTATGATGATGTATTTACAAGAAGGTGAATACAATGGTGTATCGTTATTTAAAAATGATGTGGTAAGTATGTTCAATCAGAGATACTACGATGATCTTGGAAATCGAAGAGGGGTAGGTTTTGACAAGCCTCAATTGGAAGGAAAGCATCAATCTACTTGTGGTTGTGTTTCAGAAAAGAGCTTTGGACATTCGGGTTATACCGGAACCTACACCTGGGCAGACCCAGAAGAAGAAATAATTATCGTTATTTTAGCAAACAGAACCTATCCTAATGACGATTTTACGTTTAGTAGGAATAATATCCGTACTCGTATCCAAGAATTGGTTTACAAGGCATTAATCATATAAAGAACAAAACTTAGAGTGAATATTGCAATAGTTTGTTATCCCACCTTCGGGGGGAGTGGAGTTGTTGCCACAGAATTGGGTCTTGCCTTATCAAAAAGAGGACATAAGATCCATTTTATAACATACAACCTTCCTGTACGGTTAGAAACCTTGAAATATCCAAACATCTATTACCATGAGGTTAATGTGCCGGATTATCCCTTATTCAAGTATCAGCCCTATGAGTTGGCACTTTCCAGTAGGCTTGTTGATGTAGTTAAATCACACTCTATTGACATTCTCCATGTGCACTATGCAATACCACACGCTTATGCAGCTTATATGGCAAAGCAAATGCTAAAAGATATTGGTATCCAAATACCAATTGTCACAACATTACACGGAACAGATATTACTCTGGTAGGTAGCCATCCTTTCTATCGACCAGCGGTAACTTTCAGTATCAATCATTCCGATCGAGTGACAGCAGTATCCGAGAGCCTAAAGCAAGACACTTTACGACTTTTTGAGCTCCAAAAGAGAATAGAAGTGATTCCTAATTTTATTGATATAGAAGCAATTAAATCAAAGGGTAAACCTTGTGAACGCTCTTTATTGGCAGAAAAAGAAGAAAAAATTATTACCCACATTAGTAATTTTAGACCACTGAAAAGAGTGATGGATGTAATCGCCATTTTTGAAGGGATTTTACCTAGGGTAAAATCAAAATTGATGATGGTAGGGGAAGGTCCAGAAAAACAAAATGCAGTTGAATACATCCACTCAAAAGGCTTGCAGAAGCATGTTTTGTTTTTAGGAAATAGTAACGAGATCGATAAAATATTATGTTTTTCAGATCTGTTTCTTTTGCCCTCTGAAAAGGAAAGTTTTGGACTTTCAGCTCTTGAGGCTATGGCTCATGGAGTTCCTGTGATTTCTTCAAATGCAGGAGGTCTTCCAGAAGTAAATCTTCATGGAGAAACAGGCTACTTGTCTGAAGTTGGATCTACAGAGGATATGATCAAAAATAGCCTTTTGTTATTGCAAGACCAAGAACTACACGAAACCTTCAAAAAGCAAGCTAAAATTCATTCTGAACGATTTAATTTGGACAAAATAGTTCATCAATACGAGCAAGTCTACTCCGATGTTCTTGCTTCAATACAATATTAAATCCCTGTTTATTTAGGGTGGTAAATGGTTTTTGCTTCAGAATACACTGTTTTTTTATCTAAGCTCATTTTTTTAGTTTTAAACTGAGCGTACAGTTCCATTTGGTCATTAAAATGAAGAGAATCAGGATGATCAGAGCTTCCATAAGAAATCACAGATTCGATTTTTACCCCTTCGGGTGTAAATTGAACCAATTCGATATATGATTCTCCACTTACCACTTTTACTTTACCTTCTTTATAAGGTTTTGATGCCATTGCAGTGATTACATCGGGTAATCCGAAAATAGGTATTTCTTTTTCTCCTCGAACTAACTTTTGATAACTTCCAAGAGAGACATCGAGGGTGTTAAAATACTTAAGAAGGTATTTTTTTGTGTTTTTTAATGCTTCAATAAGGAGTGCAGGAGGGAAAATTTTTGGTTCAGGCAAGGTGTTGTAAAAAGGACGTAATTCGTTATAAAATACAGCAAACACTCCGGCTCCAATCGAATTGGGTTCTGCTTTGCGGTCCCACTTTTGGAGTTGTTCAATAAGACTTGCAACCTCGGGATAATTCCCTGAATCAAGACGATCGAGATAATTGATGTTCATCCAATTGAAATGATAGGGCTTTGGATACTGATGGTCGTATTTTATTCTTTTAAAATCTTGATAGTCTAATTTATCAAACTGATCTATGAGCGTTTTAAGTCTTGTAGACCGATTGTTATCATATTTCTCAAAACCCATGTTTTGATTATAGTTTTCTGCTTTGGGGTTGTCTTCTTCTGCAGACGACCTGAAGGGGGAGTGGTTGGCATTGTAAACATAACCAGATTTAGGTTGAACGACTTGTGGAAGTTCTTCAATTTCATAATAATCTGTCCATAACGTTTTTTTAGTATTTCCTGGAACAACATCACTCCAATTATATCCTTCTGCGCGTTTTGGTATAAGACCGTTTGAAATGTAAAAGATGGTGTCGTTTTTATCCGCATAACCAATGTTGTATCCTGGTAGGGCTTTCATTTGAAGTGCTTTGTAAAAAGAGCTAAAATCATGAGCTTTGTTCATGCGCCACCATTGTTCTAAAGCGCGTATTTCAAAGATTGCTCCTGTGCGTATGGCATAAAAGCCAGATTTATTTTTAAGTGTTGGTCCGTAAATACTTTCGTAGTATTTCTTCTTTATTGACAGGGGTATTCCAAATAGCTTAAATGTTAATCGAGCCTCTTTCTGCTCTAGGTTATAATACTCATTGTCAACTTTATATTGTAGTTTCTTTTTAGGATGCATTTCTAAAGCAAAAACATCTGTTTTATCGGGTTGGTTCACGGTATGACTCCATGCTAGGTTTTCGTTAGCACCAATTAAAATATTTGGACTACCCGCAAATAAAGCTCCTAAAATATTTGTGCCCTCTTCACTGCACAAATGTGCTTCGTACCAAGACACAGGTCCGTCTAGTGGTTGATGGGTGTTGATCGCTAGATAAGTATTTCCGTCCTTTGTTTTGCTGCTGTTAAAGGCAAAGGTGTTTGAACCTCTGTGCTGTTCTTCTTTTTGAAATTGAAATTCCAACTGATTGTTTACAATCCGTGAAACCCATTGATCTCCTTTTGAGGAAATGAAAAGCTGAAGTTGTGCATAGCGCATCATCTTTTTTTCATCTACAGGGAAAAGTTCAGGAACTAAAACCTCTTCAGGATGCAAGTTTGCATAACGGTTCAACCCCTCGGCATAAGCACGAATAATTTTTTTGTATTCAGGGCTTATTGCTGTGTTGTATTTTTGATCAAACAGGGTTTCAGATCCAATGAATTGTGCGATAAAATCTGCTCCCAAACCCTGATTTCCTAAATGTTTAGAAAGAAGATTATTACCTGCAAGATACCCCAACTGTATGGTTTTGAAATCATCTTCTGCATGAGCCCATGCAAGCCCGTATGCCACTTCAGCATCAGTTTTTGCAAAAATATGAGGTATTCCGAAACGGTCTCTGACAATTTCTATGTTTTCTGGTTGGATTTGTGCAATTCCAAAATATAGGGGCAAAATTACTAAGAGTAATACTGTAGCTTTTTGCATCAATTTTTTGTTTCAATATATTGTTTTTAAATCAAAATGATTTGAGCTTTAAGAAAAATCTCTATCTTGAACTAAATCTTTTAAAAAAATGAAAAAAACAATAATTCAGTTAGTATGTTTCCTTTTTTTCTTGCCTATAATGGCTCAGGAACCTTTATTTAATGGACAAAACCTTGAGGGATGGAATATTCATGGAACAGAATTATGGTATGTTGAAAATGGATTGTTGGTTTGTGAAAGTGGACCTGACAAGGCTTATGGATATCTATCTACTACAAAATATTATGATGATTTTGAACTTTCCTTAGAGTTTAAGCAAGAAGCAAATGGGAACAGTGGGGTTTTTATTCGATCTACTGTTGAAGGTACGAAGGTGAGTGGTTGGCAAGTAGAAGTTGCCCCGCCAGGTAGCAGTACAGGAGGCGTTTATGAGTCTTATGGAAGAGGTTGGTTGATTAAGCCTGAACCAGAAAAAGACAAAGCCTTAAAAATGGGAGAATGGAATACAATGCGTATTCGTGTAGTTGGCGATCAGATTGAAAGTTGGCTCAATGGTACTCCGATGATTTCTTTAAAAGATGAAAAGATTGGTGAAGGGAAAGGAGCTATAGCTTTGCAAATTCATGATGGTGGTGGAATCAAAGTACGTTGGAGAAATCTCATTGTAACTCCTCTATAGAAGTTGGTCGATAGCTTCTGCTAAAGCAAAATCTTTTTGGGATATCCCTTTTACATCCAGGGTATATAGCTTTACCTGTACTGTATTGTATTTGCTTATAAGAATCGGGTGGTGATTCTGTTCTTCAGAAAGCACTGCTATTTGGTTTAAAAAAGCTATAGCTTGATTAAAATCATTAAAATAAAAGGTTCTGACAAGTTTTTGCTTTTCTATATACCACTCGGGAAGGCCTTTTAAATTTTTATTTATTTGTTCCTTCGTTAGTGTATCCATATTATTTAATTGTGTAGTACATTTTTTTAAATAATTAGTCTCCAACACAGGCTCCTTCTGTAAAACTCAAGACTCCATTTGAGGTTGCTACACAGTCATTTGAATAGGTTTCACCATCACAACCACACACAGGAGCATACAATTGATAACAGACAGCGTTTTCATCAATTTTTGATTCATCAACACAAAGGTCTTCTTCAACCTCTTCTTTTTCAGTACAGAAGTTAAAAAGCAATAAACTAATTAATAAAATCATACTGTTTTTTGGTTTCATGATATTTGATATTTAGGGGGTTAGCTCAATTTTTTCATTGCATCAACAAAGCGATCAATCTCATCTAAAGTGGTAAAAACATTTGGAGAGATTCTACATCCTTTTACATTGGCATAATCTATGGCTACTGTAAAGATTCCAAATTCATTGTATAATCTTTTGGCTAGGGCAGCAGGTTTGATATTTTGCAAGCCTACATTTCCAATTCCACAGCTTCTCCAGTCATCGTCTGGGGTGTTAATTACAATATTTGGAACTTCACGAAGTGCGTTTTGCCACCTTGTTTTTAGCATTCGAAGTCGTGCTTCTTTCTTTTGAATCCCCATCCAGTTCAGGTAATCAATTGCATCGAGTATGGTTAAATCTGTAGCACAAGGATGTGTTCCAGTATGACTTAATCTTCTGATTTTGCTGGGGTCTTTTTCATGGTCTGCTAAGAGTGGCCAGATTTTGGGTATGTGCTTAGAGCGTACATACAAAAGTCCCGCCCCCAAGGGGGTTGCAAGCCATTTGTGAAGGCTTGAGCCGTAATAATCACAATTCAAGTCCTCGATTTTAAAATCAAAGTGACCGATACAATGCGCTCCGTCAACCAATACTTCTACTCCATAGCTATGCGCCATTTCACAGATTTTTTTAACAGGAAGGATATGACCCGTGATGTTGATCATGTGACTGATCATGATCAATTTAGTTTTTGGTGTTATCTCATTTTCATACAATTGAACAATTTCCTCATCGTTTTTTGGATGATTGGGGACGGAGACTTTTTTTAAACTAACAGCGTGTCTTTTTTCGACTTGTTCAAACATCACTTGCATTGCGCCATAATCTTGTACAGCATAAATTGCTTCGTCCCCTTTTTTCCAGGGAAACCCGCTTATCACAAGGTCTAAGGATTCCGTTGTATTTCTAGTGATTACAAGGCTTTCGGCAGGACATCCTACAGTTTCAGCTAAAATACCTGTGATTCGGTCTTTATCCTTAAACCGATGTTCTCGCATGTAGTACGATCCTTCTAAATTGACTCTTTTTAAATGCTTAATTTGATGCTCTAGTGTGGGTTTAGGAATAATGTTGTAGTAACCGCTTTCTAAATTTATAAAGTCAGGATGCAAGTCGTATTGACTTCGAATCAATTCCCAAAATTCTTCTTCTGTATCCCATTGGAGTTCATTCAATTCCCTGTTTAAGCTTGAGGTGGTATGAAACAGTTCACCACTAAAAGGAAGTACTCCCAAGACTCCCAGATTTTTTATAAAGTCTCTTTTCTTCATAGTTGTAAAGTACTAAAAATTTATCAAAACTTCTATAGTATGAACTGGATGGGAGGGAGGCTATTTCCCAATACAGAACTGACTGAAAATAGTGCCAAGCACATCATGATCGTGATCGATAGCACCCGTAATGGAACCTATGTGATCAATAGCTTCCTTAAGTTCGATACTCAAAAGATCTCCGGAAATATTATTTGAAAGACCTGATTGTAGGTCTTCAATAGCTTTTAATGCCTTTTTTAGCGCAAAAAAATGTCTGCTATTATGAATAACCAAACTGGAATCATTCTTCATTTGCTGTACAACAGCAACTAGTTTTTTTTGCAGCTCGTTGAGGTTGATTTTATTTTGTGTGGAGATACCTAACGCGTTTTCAATTTGCAAAGGTTTTAATGAATTAACAATCTTTTTAGAGAGCTCAGTTGCCATTTGATTGTTGGCTAGGTCGATTTTATTTTCAATTAGCAAGATACGAAGTCCCTCATGTTGGAGTTCATTGATTTCCTTAGCAGTAGCCTCTGGATCTGCTTCTTGCTCGTATAGATAGACAAGAATTGCAGCCTGACCTACTTTTTCTCTTGCTTTTTTGATTCCTATCGCTTCAACTACGTCCTGTGTTTCTCTAAGCCCGGCGGTGTCGATAAACCGAAAAAGGATTCCTTCGATTACTAAAGTATCTTCAATACTGTCTCTTGTCGTTCCTGGAATAGTAGACACAATGGCTTTTTCTTCATTTAAAAGGGCATTTAAAAGTGAAGATTTACCCACATTGGGTTTCCCAGCAATAGCAACCGGTACTCCATTTTTGATGGCATTACCATAGGCAAAGGAATCTTTTAATTCAGTAATATCTCTATGCAGTTTATTCAAAAGGGTTTGAAGTTGAGTCAGATTTGCAAATTCAACATCTTCTTCGCCAAAGTCCAACTCCAATTCAATAAGTGCTTTGAATTGAATCAACTCTTGCCTTAAAACTTCCATTTTTTGTGAAAATCCACCTCGCATTTGCTGAAGTGCTAGTTGATGAGCAGATTGACTTTCAGAGGCTATAAGATCTGCTACAGCTTCTGCTTGACTCAAATCCATTTTTTTATTTAAATACGCTCTTAAAGTAAACTCACCTGGCTGGGCGGGTAGAACACCAACTTCCAAATAGGAAGCAATGATTTTTTGAAGAATATAATTAGAACCGTGACAATAAAGTTCAACAACATCCTCCCCTGTGTAGGAGTGAGGTCCCTCAAATTTTGTAATCAGCAGTTCATCTATAAAAACTTTATCTGCAACAAAATTTCCAAGGTGGGTTCTGTTGGCTTTTAATTGGGACCACGATTTTTTTGATTTTGATAGAAAAAATAAGGCAGTTTTTTCAAAAGCCTGTGGACCAGAAACACGAATAACACCAATAGCGCCACTGCCTTGTGGTGTTGCTAATGCTACAATGGTGCCTTCTGTAAGCATGTACTAGATTTTTTTTGTGTAAGTAGCTCTTCTTTTATGGAGTCTGTGTTCGTAATTTTTCCATAATTTTTGAATGGCTGTATTTTCTTCTAGTTCAGGGTTGGTTTCTACTGTAGTTATTTTTTGTTTATTGAAAAGTTTTTGCATTTCATTAAAAATGATTGCAGTAATGCCTTTGTTTTGAAATTCTGGATGAACTCCTATAAGGTAAAAAGAAGCACGATTGTTAAAATACATTGCTTTTAAAAGATGAATAGCATTAAAAATAGTGAGTTTACCATTCATTTTTTTCAAGGCCTTTTCAAAGGAAGGCATGGTAATCGAAAAGCAAATTAATTTCCCATTTTGATCAATGATACACTTGATGTAGTCTGGATTGACAAATTTCAAGAAGCGTTTTTTATAATTTTCAATTTGATAGGGTTGAATAGGTACAAAGGTTTGGAGTTGATTATACGTTTGATCTAGTAACTCAAACATTTGATCTACATAGGGTAGTATTTCGCTTCTTTTCCTAAAGTTCAACAAGGTTAAATTGTAGCGGTCCATAACCAATTTGGAAAAGCGTTTTACTTTTTCTGGAGAAGATTCAAAATCATCGATTTTTATTTCATACTCCACCCATTTTGCTGAAATTTCATAGCCTAGTTTCTCCAAATGTTTGGAGTAATAGGGAGCATTATAGAGGGTAATCATAGTATTGTTCTCTTCAAACCCCTCAAGAAGTAGTCCCGCTTTGTCAAGGTTTGAGAATCCGACTGGGCCTTCAATGCTTTCTAGTTTATTTTTTTTCCCCAAGGCCACTACTTGGTCTAATAATAGTTGACTCACATTTATGTCGTCAATTACATCAAACCAACCAAAGCGAACTTTACTTTTTTTGACCTCCTTTACTTCTATCCAATTGATGATAGCAGCAATACGTCCTACTATTTCTCCCTCCTTATATGCAAGGTAAAAATGAGCTGTGGCATTTTGATATACTGGATTGCGTTTGGAGTCTAGGGTCTCTAGTTCATCCTTTATCAAAGGGGGAACCCAATTGGGATTGTCTTTGTATAGCTTGAATGGAAATTTTACAAAGTCAAGAAATTCCTTTGATGTATTAATTTCTTTAATTAAAATGTCCCTCATTTTAGTTGCGTTTGGCTTTACGGTTTCTTTTTCGTTCAGTTTGGGAATTTTGTTTAAGAGTTTTTTTCAACTTTTTTTCTTCCGCTTTTAATGATTTTCGCTCCACTTCCTCTGCAGAGACATACTCTTTGTGAAAATCTAGTCGGTAGGAGAGACCAATATTAGCCAAAAGTAAGCTCGGTGTGTTTTTTGAAGAAGCTCCAATGGTAGCTTCTATTTGAATGTTGTCAGAGTATAGATATGCAGCTCCAAATCGATAGAGTATATCTTGAAATAAATCGCTTTTAATGCCTTGGTTTTCGATATAGACCGACCAATAAGGATTAAGTGTGTGTGTTAAAGTAAGTAGGTAACTCATTTCTGGGTAATCAGAAAGATAACGGTCATAATTGAAATTGGTTACAAATACCCACGTACCTAAAAAATGAGATTGTGTAGCTAATGTTCCTCTTAAATGAAAGTCAGGTTCTTGATCAGGTGGAATGCCAAGATTTTGAAAAAGAAGCGGACGATAGATTCCTCCAAAAACGTTGTTGTAAGGAAAGGGACTGTTTTTTTGATTGTAATTTGCTCCTAAAGTCAAAGAAACTGCTGGGACTAGTTCACGCAGTTTAAAACCATTGTTTGCTTTCCAGCTGTACACATTTATGTCCCTTTCTTTCTTGAAAGGGTCATAGAAGAGAAATTTTAATCCAGCAAAGTTTTCCATAAAACCTCTTTTGGGAGTAATTTGAGGTATTGATGAAATTTTAGAATTCAAATTACCGTTCAGGTACATGCTGTTTAAAGTTAATTCTAAACGTTCTGATAAAAATCCCCATCGAACACTTAAAAATCCAAACATTCCATTGAAGGTAGAGTTGTTATAACCACTATGTGAATAATTTCGAAAAGCAAAGCCAGTTTCTGCTTGTACAACATTTTTACCTACCGCAAATGCACCGATAGATGCACCAGGTCTATTCGAGTTTATTTGATCCGTGTATTGTGCATTAACGGTTAGTGTGCCTATAAATAGTATACAGAGAAGCCTCTTTGAGATCATGCTGCAAATATAAGGTAAGATTGTAGGATTTTTTATTAACTCGCAATGTTAATGAAATATAAAAATGCTTTGTTTCCTGATGAAATGGTTACATTTGACCTTAAATAAAACACATTGGGCGTACTTTTTAAGTTTTTGTTGTTTTTTCTGGGTGCTATTTATTTACTCAGATTACTCTCACCTTTTCTTTTTAGAATACTGTTTTCTAGTTTAGCTAAAAAAGCAAGTCAAAACCATACACCACCACAAGCTCAAAAAAGTCCACCAAAGAAAAAGAATGTTTCTGATTCTATAGGTGAATACATTGATTATGAAGAAGTGGAATAGTTCCTTTTTCCGTTCTTTATTTTTTCCTCATGCAATAATCATCATTGGTTTTGCAGTGAGTGCTCTTATGTTTTATTATCCTTTGATTTCTGGTAAAACTCTAATACAGTCTGACATTAGACAGTATGAAGGGATGTCAAGACAGCTCAAGGAATACAGAAAGACTACTGGTGATGAAACCTATTGGATTGACAATGCTTTTGGAGGGATGCCAACCTATCAACTGGGAGCCGAATATCCTGCTGATTTTTTAAGTCCAATTTATTCCTTTGTAAGAATCTTACCCCGTCCGGCTCATATACTTTTTTTGTATTTGTTGGGAGGTTACTTGCTGCTTCTATTAATTAAAATACCTTGGCCTGCTGCATTATTTGGAGCAGTCGGATTTGGTTTTTCAACTTATTTATTAATTATATTGCAGGTAGGGCACAATACGAAAGCACTGGCTATTAGTTTTTTCCCATTTGTGCTTTCTGGTATGATCCTTTTATTCCGGAGAAAATGGTTTTGGGGTTTTTTACTAAGTAGTATCGCTCTAGGAATGCAAATACGCGCCAATCACTATCAAATGACCTATTACCTTTTGATGTTGATGGGGGTTTTTGTACTGGTTTATGCCTATGATGCTCTAAAGAAAAAACAATTGAAATTCTTTCTGCTATCAGTATTGGGATTAATTGGTTCTGGCATCATGGCATTAGGACTAAACACAACACCTTTACTAGCTACAGCAGAATATACTGAATTTAGTACTCGTGGGAAGAGCGATTTGCAATTCAATCCTGATGGAACCCCAAAGGAGCAAACAACGGGTCTAGATTATGATTACATTACAGAATACAGCTATGGTATTTTTGAAAGTTTGAATTTAATAGTACCAAGAATTCAGGGTGGGGGATCAAGTGAAAATTTAGGTACGGATCACGGTGTTTATGATTTTTTAATTGAAATGGGGGGGTCAGCAGAACAAGCTTTGGCATTTTCTGAAAATGTTCCTACCTATTGGGGTGAACAACCTATTTTGGAAGCACCTGCTTACATAGGAATATCCCTGTTTTTTTTCGCTATTCTAGGTTTTTTCTTGGTAAAAGGACCATTGAGGAATGCTCTGGCCCTTGGAATCCTTTTTTCTTTACTCCTCTCCTGGGGAAAAAACTTTAGTATACTGACTGATTTTTTTATCCAAAACTTCCCACTATACAATAAATTTAGAGCGGTCTCTTCCATACAAGTTGTATTGGAGCTTTGTATTCCCGTTTTGGCATCATTAGGAGTAAGTAAATTATTCTATGATCAAAAGGATAAAACACCTTTAAAAAAGTTTTTAAAGATTGCCTTGTTCCCAATGCTACTCTTAGCTGCTGTTTTTTTGTTTCAAGGAGCGCTAAGCTTTACAGGTCAAAACGATGACTATTTTAAGGAACTCTACGGAGCCGTATTTGTTTCTGAAATTGTAGCTGCACGCAAATCTATTTTTCAAGCAGACTTGATTCGCGCCATAGTGTATTGTATCATTTTGATAGGGGTGGTATATCTGTATTTGATTGCTAAATTAAAGAGAGAATTTGCAATTGGTTTATTGCTTATTGTTGTACTGTTTGATTTGATTGGGGTGTCGAATCGTTATATAGATCGCGAGTCGTTTGTTACGCCTAGACAGGCTCAAATTCCTTTTCAGCTCACTGCTGCAGACAGAAGTATTCTGCAAGACAGCAGTAGATATCGTGTGTTTGAAGTAGACTTAGGACTTACAGGAGCACGAACCTCCTACTTTCACAATGCCATAGGAGGTTACCATGGAGCAAAACCAAGACGATTTGAAGAATTATTTAAGACCTATACTGCCCAACAGAATGCGGGAATATTAGATTTTTTAAATGTCAAATACATTTTATACCGAGATCAAGAGGAGGGAAGCTTAAAACCCTTGCTAAACCCCAATGCCTTAGGTCCTGCATGGTTTGTCACAGATCTAAAAACCGTTGATAGCCCTGATGAGATGCTTCTTGCTATGAAAAACACAGATTTTAAAACAACAGCACTCCTGTTAAAAGATGACCTTTCAGAGACTTATAATAAAACATACGTGCACTCATCAGAAGCAGAAATTACATTGGTAGATTCAAAGCCTGATCATTTAACCTATAAAGTAAATACACCTAACCCAGCTTTCGTAGTTTTTTCTGAAATGTTTTACCCCAAAGGGTGGACAGCCAAAATTGACGGTGTTTCAGTACCCATTTATCACGTAAATTATGTTTTGAGAGGATTGTCTGTCTCAGCCCAGTCAAAAATCATAGAATTTGTTTTTGAACCTGAAGTGGTTCGTAGGGGTACCACTATTCGATGGATTACTTTTATTCTTTTTATTTTGGTTACAACAGTTTTAGGATACTTTCAGTATTTTAGGAAAACAGACTGAAACTATGGGTATCGTTGCCAAACAATCTATTTATAATGTGATAAGTATAGGCTTTGCTTTTATGATTGGGGCAGCCAATATGCTTTTTTTGTATCCTACTTTTCCTGGAAAAGAGTTTCAAGGATTGATAGTAGCGCTTTTGGCAAATTCAAATCTTATTCAGCCTTTTATCTCATTTGGTGTTCAACATACTTTGATAAAATATTTTAGTGACTCTAAAAGCAAAGAAGAACGCGATCGATTACTTTGGTTTTCACTGCTTTTACCTCTTTTTATACTGTTGATTTTACTACCGCTTTATCATTTTTTTAATAATGAAATTCTTCATTTTTTATCGAATGGCAATCAGGGTGTCGCGCGTTTCCCATTTCTCATCTTATCAATTGCAATTGCTACAGCCTATTTTGAGGTTTTCTTTAGCTGGTTACGTGTTCATTTAAAATCTGTTTTTGGAAATTTTTTAAAAGAAGTATATCCCAGGCTGCTCACATTTGTATTGCTCTTGGCCTATGCAATCAATTGGATTGATCTAGATCTTTTTATCGATTTGCTCATTGGTGGTTACTATTTGCGATTGATGATTGTGATGTTGTATTCTTTTTCTGTTTATTTTCCTAGTTTTCATTGGAAACTCCCAGTCTCATGGAAATCAATGTTGCACTACAGTTCTTTGATTTTCTTATCTGGAGCAGCAGCGAGTTTCATATTGGATATTGATAAATCAATGATTTTTTCTTTAACCACAGAAGCCAATGTTGCTTTTTATGCTGTAGCGCTTTACATAGCAGCTGTTATTGAGGCTCCTGGGCGGGCAATGTTTCAAATCACCAGTCCATTAGTGGCTAAAGCCTTGAATGAGAATGACAGCGCTCGTTTAGAACGACTTTTAAAGAAAAGCAGTATCAACCTGATGATCGTTTCAACAGTCTTGTTTTTGTTAATTAACCTCAACTTAAATGATTTTTATCAGCTCATAAATCAAGAAGGCTATTCCTCAGCCATTGGAGTTGTTATTATTGTTTCTTTTGGTAAACTTTTTAGTATGTCCATGGGGTGTTTGAATAACATCATCAGTAATTCCAAATACTATTCCTATGTTTTTTGGTTTTCAGTGTCTTCTGCAGTGTTGGCAGTAATATTGAATTTTTATTTTATTCAGTCCTACGGAATAATTGGGGCTGCATTTGCAACCTTAGCTGTACTTCTTTTCATCAATACTTCAAAAATAATACTGGTACACTACTTGTTTAAAATACATCCGTATTCTCTAAAGACACTAGGGGTGGTAGGAAGTGGAGCATTGATTTATGTGATAACATCCTTGATGCCCAGCATTTGGAATCCTTGGATTTCAATTTCGTTGCGTAGCTTAATGATTTTAGGATTGTTCTGTATACCCTTATTTGTATTTCGTTGGTCAACAGATATGGAAGAAATCATTCAAAAAATCAAGAAACGACTAGTTTAATTTTTTAGCTAGGTAGTTTCCTGTATGTGAATGAGGAAGTGACGCTATAAATTCTGGAGTCCCTTGCCCCACAAGATATCCCCCTGCCTCACCTGCTTCAGGACCAAGGTCAATCAGATGATCAGCACATTTTATGAGTTCTAAATTATGTTCAACTACAACAATGCTATGTCCTTTTTCGATTAGAGCATTAAATGAGGTTAAAAGCTTTTGTATGTCATGGAAGTGTAATCCTGTTGTTGGCTCATCAAAAATAAAAAGCACTTTTTCTTTAGAAGTTCCTTGACTGATAAAGGACGCTAGTTTGATCCTTTGCGCCTCACCACCGGACAGAGTTGCAGAAGATTGTCCCAAAGTGACGTAGCCCAAACCTACATCTTGAAGTGGTTTCAATTTTTGTGTGATTTTCTTTTCGTTATGAAGATTGAAAAATGCAATAGCATCGTCAACAGTCATTCGCAAAAGTTTGTCTATAGTAACATCATGAAATTTTACTTCTAGAAGTTCTTTTTTAAATCTCTTTCCATTACAGTGCTCGCATTCCAATACAACATCAGCCATAAATTGCATTTCAATCGTAATAGTCCCCTCGCCTTTACAATGATCACAACGACCTCCGTCAACATTAAAAGAGAAATGTTTTGGCTGGTAATTTCTGTTCTTTGAAAGGGGTAATGAAGAAAAAAGAGCTCGTATCTCATCATAAGCTTTGATGTAGGTTACTGGATTTGAACGCGAGGAACGACCAATGGGGTTTTGATCTACAAACTCAACGCTTTTTAAAGTGCTTATGTCTCCTTTGATTTCTGTAAATGAACCTGGCTTTTCGCTGTAAATATCAAAAGCCCTTAACAGAGCAGGATACAGAATTTTTTTGACTAAACTAGACTTTCCACTACCAGAAACACCACTCACAACAGTCAAAACACCTAAAGGAATCTCTACATCAATATTTTTTAAGTTTTGCTCTCTTGCACCGATCAATTCTATTTTTTTCTTGGAAGTGCGTCTTTTTTTTGGAACTTCTATTTTATAAGTTCCATTCAAATATGCCGATGTAAGTCCATTGCTTTTTAAAATTGATTTAATCGGCCCCTGGGCAATAATCTCTCCTCCAAGACTTCCTGCTTCAGGCCCAATATCTATTACTTCATCTGCAGCATACATGATTTCTTCATCGTGCTCTACTACAATAACGGTATTCCCTAGATTTCTTAAGTTTTTTAGCACTTGAATTAAGCGTTCATTATCCCGTGAGTGAAGTCCAATGGAGGGTTCGTCCAAAATGTACATAGAGCCCACCAAACTGCTTCCTAAAGAAGTAGCAAGCTGAATCCTTTGTGATTCTCCTCCTGAAAGTGTGTTCGACCTACGGTTTAATGTGAGATACCCCAGTCCGACTTGTTGAACAAATTTTAGCCTACTATTAATTTCAACAAGTAATCGCTCTGCAATGATCTGATCGTGAGCATTTAATTGTAATGAGCCAAAAAAGTCGGCGAGATGGTCCAAAGGAAGTTGAAGGAGTTCGCCGAGGCTCTTATCATTTATTTTCACATAATTAGAATCCTCTTTCAAACGTGAACCCTCACAAGCTGTACAAGAAGTTTTACCTCTGTAACGGGAGAGTAATACACGATTTTGAATTTTGTAATTCTTTTTTTCAATTCGATTAAAAAAAGCGTGAATTCCAGTAAAATAACTATTGCCTTTCCACAGTAAATCCTTTTGTTCTTTTGTAAGTTGGAAATAGGGTTTATGTATAGGAAAGTCAAAAAGATAAGCATTGTTTACAAGCTTTTTGTAGTAGTTTTCCATACTGCTTCCTCTCCAAGGGACTATGGCGTGCTCGAATACAGATTTGCTTGTATCGGGTATGACCAGTTCTGGGTCTATTCCTATTACGTCTCCAAAGCCCTCACAAACAGGGCAGGCACCAAGAGGATTATTAAAACTAAATAAATGAACGTTAGGCTGGCTGAACTGCATTCCATCCAATTCGAATTTATTGGAAAAGGTTTGTCTTTTATTGTTTTTAAGAAAGAGAATTGAACACTGTCCTTTACCTTCAAAAAAAGCCATTTCGACAGCATCAGCTACTCGATTGTAAAAATCCTCTTCATGACGAACGACCAAACGGTCAATTACTAACTCAAAAGATTCGGTGGGTGCTTTTTCAAGTTGATCAAGATTTATTGTTTCTCCTTTGTGATGTATGCGTGCAAACCCCTGTTGAATAAAAATTTTAATTTTATCTTTTAGTGAACGCTTGGGCTCTTCTTCAACGGGAGCTAACAAAAGAAGTCGGTCGCCGCTGTCCGATTTACGAATAGCATCCAAAACATCTGCTGTATTGTCTTTTTTGACCTCTTGACCAGAAATAGGGGAATAGGTTCTACCGATACGTGCATACAACAACCTAAGGTAATCATAGATTTCAGTCCTTGTACCTACTGTTGAACGTGGATTTGAAGTTGTAACTTTTTGCTCAACAGCTATGGCGGGTGAGAGTCCTTTAATAAAATCCACTTTGGGTTTGTTGAGTCGCCCCATAAATTGTCTAGCATAAGAGGAAAGACTCTCGACATAACGGCGCTGACCCTCTGCATAGAGTGTATCAAAAGCAAGAGAAGATTTTCCAGATCCAGAGAGTCCTGTTATCACACTCATTTTGTTTCTGGGTATTGCTAAATCAACCTTTTTTAGGTTGTGTAGGTATGCTCCTTTGATGATAATGTGTGTTTTCGGATCGCAATCCAAAATATTCTTCATAGCTTTTGAATAAAAGACGCACAATTTAGGGTTTTTAATCGTCAATATTGATATCCATTAAACCTGATTTAGAAATTGAACTTAGCGTTGTACTCAATTTTTGCTTGTTTACTCATTTTTAAGCGATTAAATAAAAAAATGTATATTTGAAAAAATTAATGCCTATAGCATAACATTACTTTTAGAACATCACGGAGTTTTAACTGTCTTTTGGCAAAAAAGTAATATTTATGCATACCCTATCAAAAAACAATCCTACAGACGCAACCCTAGTAAATGATTATATAAATGGCTCCGAGCATGCACTTGAGCAGCTCATTAATCGTCATCAGTTGCAAATCTTTAATTTTATTAATTCAAAAATCAACGATAGAGACTTATCTGAAGATCTTTTTCAAGATACCTTTATTAAAGTCATACGTACCTTAAAAAAAGGAACTTATAATGAAGAAGGTAAATTTTTACCATGGGTTATGCGCATAGCGCATAATTTGGTTATCGATTACTTTAGAAAAGGTAATCGTATACCCGTAATGGAAAATAAAGACGGATTTGACATTTTTCAATTTATTTCTGACACTTCGCCCAACGCAGAAAATACACTCGTTCAAGAGCAGGTAATTAAAGACATTCAAAAATTAGTTCAAGAACTTCCAGAAGATCAAAAAGAAGTGTTGGTGATGCGTTTGTATCGTGACATGAGTTTTAAAGAAATTGCAGAAAATACTAATGTGAGCATCAACACTGCCTTAGGGAGAATGCGTTATGCAATAATCAATTTAAGAAAATTGATCTCAACCCATCAAATAATACTTGAGGGGTAACAATTTTATCTCTTTTTTGTCGTTGTAAAGTTATATAGATACTTTAATGGCAAAAAACTACACCAAGCAAAATTCATTATCTGCTGATTTGGTTCCACGAAAAAAGGTGATTGAGGCTATTTTGAGCTTTTCAAAAGCCTATTCTTCTGATTTGAAAGAGCGAGATTTTATAGATCTTCTTAGGAACTAAATTTTTTCAAAACCGATTTTCTTCCAATATTTCTAGTGATAACATCACGTTCAATTTTCCAGCCCCTAGCTGGAGAATATTCTCTACCGTACCAAATTATCTGTAAGTGTAAATCATTCCAAAGCTCTTTTGGAAATAATCGTTTCGCATCTCGTTCTGTTTGGACTACATTTTTTCCATTTGAAAAACCCCAACGGTACATTAAACGATGAATATGAGTATCTACAGGGAAAGTGGGTATGTTAAATGCCTGAGCCATAACTACTGCAGCTGTTTTATGTCCTACCGCTGGTAAAGCCTCAAGCTCTTCATAGGTTTGAGGTACATTTCCATTGTATTTTTCAATCAAAATTTTCGACAATCCATATATTCCTTTTGATTTCATTGGGGAAAGCCCTACGGGTCTTATTATGGCTCGAATCTCATCTATACTCAATTGTACCATTTCTTGTGGAGTGCTAGCCTTAGCAAAGAGGAGGGGAGTGATTTGGTTCACACGAATATCAGTACTTTGGGCAGATAATAAAACTGCGATCAATAAAGTGTATGGGTCTTTATGATCTAAGGGTATAGGTATCTCGGGATAAATTTTTTGAAGTGTTTTGATGACAAAGGCCACTTTTTCTTTTTTAGTCATCTTTTGTATTTTGTTTTGCTTTTGTAATTTAGAAAAAAAAATTAGTTATGAAATCTTTAGAAATAGGAGACCAGGTTCCTCATTTTTCCGTTGTGGATGATAGGGGAGAGACACAATCATTGTCGGATTACGCAGGAAAAAAGCTTGTAGTATTTTTTTATCCAAAAGCAAATACTCCCGGTTGTACAGCTGAAGCTTGTGATCTTAGGGACCATTACACAGAATTGAAAAAAGCTGGCTATGCACTCCTTGGTGTTAGCGCTGATTCTGTAAATAAACAAAGAAAATTTTCTGAGAAATTTGACTTTCCCTTTCCTCTTTTGGCAGACGAAGAAAAAGAGGTTATCAATGCTTTTGGTGTTTGGGGGCCTAAAAAATTTATGGGAAAGGAATACGATGGTATTCACAGAAAAACGTTCATTGTAGATGAGGAAGGAAAGATCGCTCGTGTAATTGATAAAGTAAATACAAAAGAACACGCAGCACAAATACTGGAAAAAGAATAAGGTTTTCTCCTAGGACTTTATTCCAAACATTTTATTTTTCTTGATCAAATCTGCGATTCCTTCAGGTAAATTCTTTTCCCATCCGTTTTCACCTTTTTTGATTTGCTTTAGAATTTCTCTACTGAAGATATTCAAATAGCTTTCTTCATAATCAAAGATGTCTACAATCTTACCATTGTATTTAAAGAATTTATAGAAATCTTTCATTCGGGGATGTAACTTTAGATTGGTGCTATTTATGATATTACCTTTGTTGTTTTTCATTGGGTAGAGATATATTTTAAGGTTATTGTAAAACATTTTTCCAAAAGCCTCAAGTATACCACCACCTAAATCTTCATAATATTGTTCATCAAAAATCTCAACAAAGTTGTTGACTCCCATGCTCAATGCCAATTGTTTTTTGGTGTATTGAGAAAGATAATCAACTAGTTTATAATATTCTTTAAAATTGGAGATCATAACAACATAGCCCAAAGAACACAAGAGTTTGGCACGATCCATAAAATCTTTTTCATCAATTTCTCCTTCTGCTCTTAAATTGGAAAGGGTGATTTCAAAAATTACCACAGTTTTGTCTTCTTGAACTTCAGGCTCGTGAATGAAAGCGTCTAAAGCCTTTTCAAACATGTCGATGTTCACTTTAGTAACTGGACGAAAGCTCCCTCTTAAAGCGAGTATGTTTTTTTTATACAATTCTCTAGCAGGGAGTATGTTTTGTCCCTCCGGATTGAACATAACAGCATCTGTCATTTCGTTTCTTACAAGTTGTAAGCTCATAAGACGATTGTCTACTTTTTCGAACAAAGGCCCTTTAAAGTTGATGGTATCTATTTCTATGGCATCTTTATCTATGTTATCATAGAGGTATCGCAACAATTTTTTGGGCTGGTCGTGTTTGTAAAATGCTCCATAGACCAGATTTACCCCTATAAAACCCAATACTTCTTGTTGCAAGCGTGTTTCTGTTTGATGAAAACGTAAGTGTAAAGTGATTTCGCTGTATTCTTGATTTGGAGCCGCTTGGAATCGTATTCCCATCCAACCGTGACCTTTGAATTTTTTAGCAAAATCAATTGTTGTTACCGTATTTGCGTAGGTAAAAAACATTTTATTGGGGTTTTCCTCTCTCGAAATGCGTTCTTCAAGCAATTGCATTTCATGATCCAGCATTTTATTGAGTCGTGCTTCTGTCACATAGCGCTTGTCTTCTTCCTCACCGTAAATATTATCGCTAAAGTTTTTATCGTAAGCACTGATGGTTTTTGCAATGGTACCAGAGGCACCTCCAGCACGAAAAAAATGTCTTGCAACCTCTTGTCCTGCACCAATTTCAGCAAATGTGCCGTAGATATATTTGTTAAGATTAATCCTAAGCGCTTTGGCTTCAACGGAGGGGCGGTTTTCTAATTCAATTTCACCCGGAATTTGAACGGACATAATTGTGTTTTGGTTTTTTTTCAAATCTACAAAGATTGTGGAATTAAATGACATAGATTACCTTTGAAATCCATGATAAAAGTTACTTTTTTGGGCACAGGCACTTCACAAGGTATTCCTGTTATTGGAAGTAGTCATCCTGTATGTTTGAGTACAGACCCAAAAGACAAACGACTTCGAGTATCTGTTTTAATACAATGGGATAACATCAATCTTGTAATTGATTGTGGGCCAGATTTCCGACAACAAATGCTCAGAGCTGGTGTACAACATCTTGACGGAATCTTTTTTACTCATGAGCATGCAGATCACAGTGCTGGCATGGACGATATACGTCCTTTTTTCTTTCGACAAGGAGCAATATCAGTTTATAGTAGTTCTCAAGTGATTGAAAATTTCGAAAAACGCTTTGATTATATTTTCTCAAATGAAAACAAGTATCCAGGTGCTCCCTCAGTTGAAGTCCATAAAGTGGAACCCAGTAGTATTTTTGATTTTGGAGGAAAAAAAATTACCGTTGTGGAGGTTCTTCATAACCAATTACCTGTTTTGGGATATCGTATAGATGCTTTTTGTTATTTGACGGATGTAAAAACAATTACTACGCATGAGAAAGACAAACTGTTTGATCTGGATGTATTGGTGTTGAGTTGTCTTCGAATTGAGGCGCATCCAAACCATTTAAATCTTAATGAAGCTCTTGACCTCATAGAAGAATTGAAACCAAAGAGGTGTTATTTGACACACATAAGCCATTTGTTGGGTTTTCACGAGGAAGTTAGCAGCCAATTGCCAGCTAATGTTTTTCTAGCGTATGATACGCTAAGTATTCAATCATTATAAAAGAATTATGAAATTCAAAATACTAGTCTACTTATTCCTATTTGTCTGCATTGTTTTATTTTATCAAATTTTAAATACAAATAAAATTTTAAATCATCAAGACGCACTGTTGCAGGGACAGTTTCAAAGTATTGGACAACTCAAGGATAGTCTTCAGCAAGTGAATGCTTCTATAGAAAAAGATGCTTTTTTTTCACTTAAAAGAAATCAAAGGCTTAAAGAGTTAGTTTTTGAAGCGGAGGAACAAGAAAAACAGATCATGCAAAAGCTCTTTGAAACCAATTCTAAAGAAGGTTTAAAACGTCTTATTTCCTTGCCCGACGAAACGTTTTTAATAGAGCAGGTAAAAGTGATCAATCAACAATGGGTGTTGATAGGTTTTATATCTGATCAGCATTGGGGGCAGGCCATTTTGGAATACTCAAAGATGGAAAGCGATGTTTATGAATTTAAGTTAATAAAGTATATTCTGAATACTTTATAAATTTGTTTTTTCAATCCACTGAAGCATTTTGGAAAAGTTTTCTTGAGAAACTGTATGTCCATCAGGAAATTCAAAATATTCTATTTCCTCATAAATTTTACTTACAGGTAAAACGGTAGATCTTGCTTGTTCTATGGGGATGACTATATCCGTTTCTCCATGCGCAGCATATGCTAGAAATGAGGGTTTTTTGGAAGTGTCTACACTTTCGTGGATCAAACCACTTAACGCGATAATTCTTCTGTAAGATCCAGGACTTGAGAAAGCTAATGCCCAACTCAAAATAGCTCCTTGGCTAAAACCTAGAAGGCTAATGTCTAAGGCATTTAAATGGTATTTATCAATCAAAAGAGCGATGTTCTTTTTAATCAAATCCACTGCGTCCCATGCTGCTTCTAATTCAGAATCTAGAGTACCATCTTCCTTTGGGTATAATGGATACCAAGCATAGCTGTTGAAAGCCAGTTCAAGTGGCGCCTGAAGTGCAATAACAGTATGATTTTTAGGGAGGTAGGGGGTAAAGGCAAATAAATCATCTGCATGACTGCCATAGCCGTGAATCAAAATGATAGCTGGTTTTTTTGAAGCGTTATTTTCGCCTTCACGAACCCGGTATTCTAACATGTATTTTAGCTATTTAATTGATTTTTTTCTCCACGTATGCAGCCGTAAACTTTACCTTTTGTTGGGGTACCGATAAACATACAGTTTTTGGAAGTGGAGTGCAGGTCTTCGGCTTTTAAGGTTCCACTATCGTTTGGACTGAATAAAGAAAGATCTGCTGGGATTCCCTCTTTAAACGCAGGATTTTCTATGCCGAATCTTTTTTTCCCTCGAGTTAAAATATCAATGACCTTTTCTAAAGGAAATTGATTTCTAAGCACCCTGAAAGAGGCTTCTAAACCAATACTTCCTTCCATAGATTGAACAAATTCTAAGTCTTTACGTTCTGAATTTATTGGTTGATGCATGCTACTTACCATATCAATGGTACCATCTAACAAACCTTCTCGTAAAGCCTGTAGGTCTTCTTTTGCTCGTAATGGAGGTGTTATTTTAAAGTTAGGATCGAAATCCATCAGTTGGTCATGGGTGTAAATCACATGGGCAATACCAACACTAGAACTAACATTTAGTCCTTGTTTTTTTGCTTTTCGAATCAAATTAACACTTGTTGCTGAGGAGAGAAAAGGAATATGCATTTTACCTCCTGTATATTTTAATAACTGCAGGTCACGGGCTAGGGGGGTAGTTTCTGCTACCTCAGGGATCCCTTTTAACCCTAGATTTGTGCTGATTGTTCCTTCGTGCATTTGACCTTTATTGGATAAACTTTCATCGATAGGATAGGACTGTATGATTCCTCCAAAAGTTTGAACATAGTCCAAAGCAATTCTCAATAAGTTGGGGTTGGTTATGCCTTTATTGAAATCACCAAAAGCTATTGCTCCTGCCTTATAAAGGTCATAAAGTGATGCCATTTGAAGACCCTTAGCTTCAGTTGAAAGCGCGCCACTAACATGTAGTTGTGTAGTAAATTCAAAGGAGCGTTGCAGGAGGTTGTTTACTCCAGCATAGGTGTCGAGTACTGGATTAGTGTTAGGATTCAAAAGTACGTGAGTAAAGCCGCTTTTGGCGGCAGTCTCTAAACCTACATCAAGAGTTTCTCGTTCTTCGTATCCAGGATCTCCAAAGGAAACGCAGGGATCAAACCAACCTGAGGAGACATGTAAGTCTTTGTATTCTATCTTTTGATCAGCTTTAATGTCGATTTGTTCACCAACTTTGCTGATCAAACCGTCCTCGATAAGAACATCTAATTTTTGATTGTGAAAAGCACTCTTCTCATCGATGAGTGTTGCGTTTTTTAAGAGTATTTTCATGTAAAAAAGATCGTGTAAAAATAAGAAACAATTTTTGAACAGCTAGAGGATCTCTTTTTTAATCCTTTTCAATAAATAAATTAAATTGAATTCGTTCATGAGTCGATTTTTGTGCTAATAAGTTTAAAGAAGCCTCAGTAAGTTGCAATACCCTTGGATAGCCTCCTGTTACTTGTGCATCGGCCATTAGAATTATTAAACTTCCATTTGGTGTACATTGCACGGTTCCTGAAAGTACAGGGGCAGTCCAGATTTGTTTTAATTGGTGCTTGATTTTTTCTTCTAGTTGATAGGCCATCCTGTTGTTTACAGTTGAAATATGAAATGATTTTTCTAAAATGGAGTTTTGTGATTCTCGGTCGAGTAATTCAAATTCGGGACCAGGATAAACCTCAAGAACTTCATTGCGATAGTCAATTGTGGGTTTGTGAAGAACAGCACCCTTTGGGGGTATGAATTCAGATTTCCCAATGGGTAGAAGTGTTTTTTTTGTAATGCGTTCTTCTTTGGTGATTCCCTTATACTGGCTTCTACTTCCAAGTATTTTTTCTGTTTTTATTCCTCCAGCAACTCCAAGGTAAGTCCTGCATCCCTTTTTTGCAACTCCCAATTCGATGATGTCTCCTTCCTCAACAGCAATGGGTGTATAATTATTAATGGGCTGAGTATTTTTCTTTGATTGCATATCTGCCCCTGTCAATACAATATGTGTTGCGCAATGAAAAAGCAATTTAGGTCCTTTGTACGAGCATTCTAGAACAGCGTCTTTGGCCTTATTGTTCAGCAAATGATTTGCCAAAATAAACGCTTGCTTGTCCATAGGTCCAGAAACAGGGACTCCAAAGTCCTGATGATTAAACCTTCCTAGATCCTGAATGGAGGTGTAGATACCTTTTTGTAAAACTTCGATCATACTCTTGGTTTAATTTTAAAGAAACCTTTATGAACTTCTTTCTCAATTCTCAAAAAAGTTTTAGAATCGATTGGGTCGAATGTTATGGTATCACCAGCTGTAGCGAAGCAAGGAGGGCTATGATTAGGATCAAAAAGAGATAGGGGAGTTTTTCCTATCAAGTGCCAGCCCCCAGGACTTTCCTGTGGATAAACCCCTGTCTGATTGCCGCCTATTCCAACAGAACTACTGGGAACAAAAAGGGTAGGCTTCTCTTTTCTAGGTAGATGAAGTCGTTTATCTAGTCCACTTAAATATAGAAAGCCGGGTAAAAAGCCAATAAAGTTAACCACATAAGATGTTTGTGAGTGCAGCTCAATTAAGTCATCTGTTTTTAAGTTTAGGGTATGAGCAGCAGCAATAAGATCAGGAGCATAATCTTTTTCATAACAAACAGGGATGACCCAATGGGATCCGATTTCAAAGTTATTTTTGCTAATCTCTGTTTCTAATTGTTCAATTCGCTCCCTCCAAAAATCTTTGCTTTCTATTTTTTTACTTAATTGAAGGAGAAGGGAATTATAGGCTAGTGTAATTCTTTCGACTTGAGCATCTTTTTCAAGGGCTCTTTTTAATAAAACTAATTTTTTTATCATTAAAAAAGAAGGCTCCCCTTTCCATTCCACGAGCAAAGCTTTAGGGTGAAGGATAAATAGTCGAATAGGCCTAAGGTTGCTGTTCATTTTTTTGCCATTTGTTGAAATAAAAGAGAATTTCATTTAGATGTTTCAAAACATTGGGATGATCACCGTGAAGACAATAAGTCTCTGCTTCCATCGGAATCCAATTTCCATTAATGGTTTGAACTTTATTGTGAAGCGCAATTGAAGTAAATTGTTGAAACATTTCTTTTCCATTGTTTAATAACGCCCCTGTGAGGTTTCTTGGCTGAAGTTTTCCCTCATCTGTATACCCTCGGTCTAAGAAAGCTTCTTTCCAAACAGTAATTCCATTATTTTCAGCAACTTGGTGTAATGCACAATGGGGCAGTGTAAAGAGCTTGGCTTTTGGAGCTAATTCCTTTATAACAGCAACAATGACTTCAGAAAGAACAAAGTCGGTTGCACAATCATTATACAACGCACCGTGAAGTTTGATATGATGCAATTCTTCTGGATGATCAAGTAAAAACATCAGTTCAGAAAGTTGTTTCTTGATGCTAGTGATGAGATCTTTATGTGAAATGTTGAGTGACACTCTGCCGAAATTTTTTGGATCGGGATAGGAGGGGTGAGCCCCTATTTTGACTTGATTTATTCGAGCTAGCTTGATTAGCTCTTTCCTGTCAGTAAGCGAACCTGCATGACCGCCACAGGAAATGTTACAAGACTGTATGAGAGGTAGTAGTTCTTTTTCTACCGCAAAGCCTTCACCCATATCGACATTTAGCTCTAGAATCATGAATAAAAAACTAAAAAAAGTGTTCTTATGCTTAAAAATAGGGCAATTAGAACAACAAGTCCTCCCAATGCATTTTGAAGCGTATTGTTTTTAAGATTTCCCAAAAGCGACCTTTTGTTAACCATCCATAAAAGAAGTCCTGCAATAAGTGGTAATACTACTCCATTAATAACTTGTGCAAACTTAATGATTGAAATAAGCTTAATGCTGGTGGCGGAAATGACAACGCCAAAAGCGATGATGAGAAACCAAATAACTTTGAAATACTTAGAATCTAGGTTTGTGCTCCATCCGAAACACCCGCAAACTACATATGCCGCTGCTAAGGGGGCAGTTATGGTGCTTGTTATTCCAGCAGCAAAGAGTCCTAAAGCCATAAAATACTTGGCGAGCGTACCAAAAATAGGTTCAAGCCCGATAGCCAAATCTGCTACACTGCTGAGTTCATCTATCTCAACACCAGCACTTGTAATAATGACACTCATAGAAATCAATCCTCCTAATCCTAAAGCGATGATCAAATCTTTTATAGCAAATGGAAGGAAATGTGCATTTTTCCATTTTTCTTTGACTAAAGCAGTATGAAGAAAAAGATTGTAAGGGACTATTGTGGTGCCTACCAGTCCGATGATCATTAAAAAACTACCCTCAGGAATGTTGAAAGTAAAAAGTCCAGCGAAAAGCCCTTGAAGGGAGGGTTTGGTTACAATAGCGGTAAATAAAAAAGAAATACTCATTATAATAACCAGCCCAATCATAAATCGCTCTATCAGCTTATGCTTTCCTGTACCTAAAAGAACTACTGCAATAGTTCCAATAAAGAACGAATAAGGGTTGATGATAAATCCGAAAAAATCAAAGAAATAGGTACCGAAAAGTGCCTCTAATCCAAGAACAGCACCGCTTATGTTTCCGGCTTCATAGGCTGTATTGCCAATTAAAATGGCTAAAAAAATTAAACCAATTACTATTTGTTTTATCCAAGGCGTGTCAAGTTCTGATTTTAGAGCTTCAGTTATGTTTTTCTGACCGATAAGCCCAATTTTAATAGACATGGTTTGAAGTATCATTGCTGCAAGAATCGCTATCAATAATGCCCATAATAAATCCATGCCATAATTGATACCTGCAAGAGTACAAAGGGTTATTGTACCAGGACCAATAAAGGCAGCTGCAATCAGTGGGCCAGGACCTAAATTTGAAAACAAGCGTTTTAACATTGAAAGAGTTTAATTTAAAGGTAAAAGACTTGAAACAACTTTACAATTTAAGAGTAATATCCTTGGTATTAAAATCTTCATTTACTCCCAGTCCAAAAAGGGCAAAATCATATTTAACGGGATCAACTGGGTCAAAACTTCGCAATACAGTGTCCAATTCTATAAGCGCTTTCAAGTCGTTTTGCTTTCTTTTGAGTAATTGTAAATCACGAGCAACACTTCCAGAATGAATATCTAGCGGACAAGAGAGTTGTTTTGTGCTTATTCGGTTCCAAATACCAAAATCTACTTTTTTAGTAGCTGGACGTACCATCCATCTTAGAAACATATTTATTCTTTTTGCTGCAGAGCCTTTGACGGGGTCAGAAACGTGTTTTTCTGTTCTAATTTGGTGAGGCAACTCAAAAAATATTTTTTTAAAATGGTGGATGTTGTTGTCCATTCTTTCCGCTTGAAAGTCTTTTGAAAATACCTTTTCTAATCCACCGTGTTTGAGATAGATGTTTTGCAGGGATTGAACAAAATAGATAAAATCAGTTCCATTAAAGGTTCTATGAACAAAAGACTTCAAACTATTCAACTCCTTTTCACTGTGATTTAGGATAAAAGAATATGGATCATTATCCATTAGCTCCATCATCCGCTTCCCATTTTTAATGATGCTCACCCGGTTTCCCCATGCTATTGTAGCGACTAAAAATCCAGAAATTTCAATATCTTCTTTTTTTTCAAAAGAATGGGGTATCTGTATAGGGTCTTTCTCTAAAAAATGTACTTGCTCGTATTGAGCTGCTTTTTCATCAAGAAATTCTTTAAATTCATGAGAGTTCATCACTGAATGACACCATCTTTAAGACTAATAGTCCTATCTGCCCTTAGGGCTAGCTCTTTGTTATGGGTCACAATAACAAAACTGCAACCTCTCTCGTCCCTCAATCTAAAAAAGAGATCGTGTAGTTGATCTGCATTTTCTGAGTCCAAGTTACCGCTGGGTTCATCTGCAAAGATGATTTTAGGGTCATTGATTAAAGCTCGTGCTACTGCCACCCGTTGTTGTTCACCTCCTGACAAAGCTGTAGGTTTATGCAAAGCACGTTCCCCAACACCTAAATCGTTTAGAAGATGCATAGCTTTTTTTTCACTTTCTGAAATTGAGCTTTTTTTTATCCAAGAAGGTAAACACACATTTTCTAAAGCAGTAAATTCCGGTAGCAACTCGTGAAACTGAAAGATGAACCCCATTTTTTGATTTCGAAAGGAAGCCAACTCTTTTTCCGAAAGTTTTGTAGTATCTGTGCCCGCAACCACCAAACTACTTTTTGTGCTTGGATTGGGTAGGTCTAAAGTTCCCAGTATATGAAGAAGTGTTGTTTTGCCTGCGCCTGAAGGTCCCACAATAACAACAATTTCTCCCTCTGCAACCTCTAAAGAGATGTTGCTCAAAACCTGAAGAGATCCATAATTTTTTGAAAGGTTTTTAGCGCTTAACAACTTCATCATAATCGTTCAAAATTAGGTTTTTTATTTTTTTTATGATGCTATTTAAACAGATCTTCCTTCACTTTTAGACATGCTTTTTTTGATTTAATTATCTTTTCTATGACGAGATACAATGTATTACTTATATTTGTTTAAAGTTTTAAATAAAAAGTTTATCATAAAAATATACTTAGCTGGTGGTTGTTTTTGGTGTACCGAGGCCGTTTTTCAGCGGGTAAAAGGAGTTCATAAAGTTTTACCTGGATATATAGATGGTTCGATTAAAAATCCTTCATATCGAGAAGTGTGTACCGGTAGAACAGGGCATACAGAAGCTATTGAGGTAAGCTATGATCCAGAGATTATTCATTTATCTGAATTGTTGATGATCTTTTTTACAACACACGATCCTACTACACTAAACCGACAAGGCAACGATGTAGGAACACAATATCGGTCAGGAATTTATTATTCAGATGTTAAACAAAAAGAAATTGCACTGTCTATAATTAAACAATTAGAAAAGGAGCATTTGTTTCACGACCCCATAGTTACTGAAGTGAAAGAGGCGTCCCCTTTTTATCTAGCAGAAGAACACAACAATTATTATAATAAAAATAAAGAACAAGCCTATTGCTCTTTTATAATAAGCCCTAAAATCGAAAAACTAAAAGCCTATTTTAAAGAATATATAGCTATTGAAAATGAATGAAAATTTTAATATTGAAACCTTGCCCATAACGGAGCAAATCAAAACAAATTACGAAGACATACTTCATCTCTTAGGAGAAGATAAAACTCGAGAAGGTTTAATAAAAACCCCGGAAAGGGCCTCAAAAGCGATGAAGTTCTTGACAGAAGGATACGAAAAAGATCCGAATCAAATTCTTCAAGGAGCAATGTTTGAGGAAGACTACAATGAAATGGTTATTGTGAAAGATATTGAATTGTACTCTCTTTGTGAACACCACCTTCTGCCTTTTTTTGGTAAAGCCCACATTGCTTATATCCCTAATGGTCATATTGTAGGTTTAAGTAAAATCCCTAGAGTAGTAGATGTTTTTGCGCGCCGCCTTCAAGTACAAGAGCGTCTTACAGAACAGATTTTAGATTGTATAAATGATACGTTAAAGCCAAAAGGAGTTGCCGTAATTATAGAAGCCTCTCATATGTGTATGATGATGCGTGGGGTTCAAAAACAAAATTCCACAACAACTACATCGGGATTTAGAGGCGCTTTTAAGGACACAGATACACGTAACGAATTTTTGAATTTGGTAAACTCCAAACGTTTTTAAGAACCCTTAAAAAAACTTTTAAATCCAATTCTTTTAAGTATTCTTTTTTCAAAATTCCAGAAAAATTTGAATTGGAAGAAGAGTGTGCCTACTGCTAGTAGTACTAGTTGATAAATCGGAAAAATAACAAGTATTCTCAAGCTCCAGTAGAGTAGCTCTCCTAGAGGTATGGTAGAAAAAGCTTCGGGTGTAAGCTGCAGGAAATTAAGCACGGGTTTTGCTAGCCGTAGGCTAAGGGAACCAGTAATTCCAAAAACGATAAAAACTACTACGAGTTGAGCGTTTGAATGAATTCCCCATTTTTGTTTTAATCTTTCGAAATACAACGATATAAAGATTACTTCAACAAAGTCGCTATTTGAGAAGCGAGTTCTTCACCAATTCTGTCTTGAGCTTCCAAAGTAGCAGCACCGATATGGGGTGTCAAAGAGATTTTGTCGTGCATCAAAAGTTTGATTTCGGGCTTGGGTTCGTTTTCAAACGTATCTAGCGCAGCAAAAGACAACTTTCCTGAATCGAGCGCATCTACAAGGGCTACTTCATCGATCACTCCACCACGAGCAGCATTGATGATACCTGCACCTTCTTTCATTTTAGCAAGTACAGCGGCATCAATCACGTAGGATTTTTGAGCCGGAACATGAAGGGAAATAAAATCAGATTCCGCAATGAGTCGATCAAAACTTTCTGTTTTTATGGTAACCTCTATTTGATCTCCTGTGGAGAGGGCAACGGTTATGTTTGCCTGTTCAATAAATTTATCGCTAGCAATAATCTTCATGCCTACACCTAGTCCAATTTTAGCTACTTCTTGACCAATTCTTCCAAATCCGATTATACCTAATGTTTTGCCTCTTAGTTCAACACCTTTAGCATAGGCTTTTTTAAGCCCCTTAAAATTGGCCTCTCCTTCCAAAGGCATATTTCTGTTAGAATTGTACAAGAAGCGAACACCTCCATATAAATGGGCAAAGACAAGTTCTGCCACAGAGGCAGAAGAAGCTGCAGGTGTATTAATAACATGAATTCCTTTTGATTTGGCATAATCAACATCAATGTTGTCCATTCCCACACCACCTCTTCCGATCAGCTTAAGACCAGGACAAGCGTCTATGAGTTCTTTTCTTGCTGTAGTTGCACTTCTAACTAGTAGTCCTACAACATTATTTTGATTGATATAATCAGCAAGTTGTTCCTGAGCGACATTGATTGTTAAGACTTCAAAGCCGCTTTGGGTTAAAGCGTCTATTCCAGATTCTGAAAGGCCGTCGTTGGCTAATATTTTCATGTATTAATTATTTAATAAAAATCTTTTTAAGTATGCAGCTCATGTTAATTTCAAGCAAGCCTTAAATGATTATGTTTTTGTATTAATGGTTTTTCTCTAAAATTTGCATGCAGTCAACTAATGTTTGTACACTCTCCATGCTCAGTGCGTTATATATAGATGCTCGGTAACCCCCTACAGAACGATGCCCTTTCAACCCACTAATTCCTGCAGTTTGACACAATTCATCAAAAGGGGCTGCCAAATCTGGGTCAACAAGGTTAAAGGTTGCATTCATTTCACTGCGATCTTCTTTTGCAGCAAAACCAACAAATTTTGAGTTTCTATCTATCTCGCCGTAAAGATGAGTTGCTTTGATGGCATTCATTTTTCCGATAGCCTCGACACCTCCCTGTTCCTCTATCCATCTCAAGGTAAGTAAACTGGTGTAAACTGCAAACACAGGTGGTGTGTTGAACATACTGTCTGCATTGCTGTGCGATTTGTAATCCAGCATAGAAGGGATGCTTCTTGATACTTTCCCTAAAAGGTCTTCTTTTATTATAACCAAGGTCGTTCCTGCTGGCCCCATGTTCTTTTGGGCTCCTGCATAGAATAAATCAAACTTTGAATAATCAAAATTTCTTGAAAAAATATCGGAACTCATATCTGCAACAAGCGGTACAGAACTATTTGGAATTTCTTTATACTGAGTACCGAAAATAGTGTTGTTTGTGGTGATATGGAGATAATCCAAGTCCGAAGGAACAACTACATTTTTTGGAATGTAATTAAAGTTTGCGTCTTGAGAGCTTGCAACCTCAACAACTTCACCTAATAGTTTTGCTTCCTTTATGGCTTTTGTAGACCAAGTACCTGTGTTGATATAACCAGCTTTTTTTTCCAATAAATTATATGCAGCCATTAAAAACTGTAGACTAGCACCTCCTTGCAAAAAAAGAGCTTTATATCCTTTGCCTTCTAAGCCTGTAAGTCGAAGTGCTCTTTCGCAGGCTTCCTCCATAATCGCAATGAAAGGCTTGCTTCTATGTGAAATTTCAATAAGTGATAAGCCAGAATTGTCCAGTTCTTTAACAGCCTGAGCTGCTTGTTCCATTACAGTTTTAGGGAGAATTGAGGGGCCAGCACTAAAGTTGTGTATTTTCATGAATGTGATAACTTAATTTGTTATTAAATTTTAAATTATAGGTTGTTTAAAATACGTCTGGCTTTGAAAGCACAAAGATTGTGAAATGAAAACAAAAACAGGCATTGAAGGAGTCTTTTTTTTTAAAGGGAGTTGTTAACAAAAATGAAGCATAGGAAATCAAAGATTGCTTAAAAAAAGTAAAGTGTCTTTCCCGTCAGCATAATCCCAAAGTGCTGGTTTTTGAGCTGTTCCAAAGGAGAGTGCACCAGGTATATTGAGTGATGAAACAATGCATTGAATGGATTCTTTGTTTTGCTGAAGCTCTTTAAGAATTTCAGTCTCTTCTTTATAAAATTGATAGTGAAGACAAGCTATAGGCGCACTGAAGCTGGTGTCTTGTTTTAGCAGAAAAAAACCATTGTCATGAAAAATATTTTCACTCATTATATAAACAGCTTTATTGTAATCGTAATTGTTTGCATACTTTGCATGCTCAATTACTTTAGCAAAAGGATAGATACCACCAAAAAGAGTGTTCAAGTCATAGTCTTCTGGGAGATAGACTTTTGATACATTTCGACAACCCAACCCAAAATATTGAAGGATATCTTTTCCTAAAGACTCCATTTCTTCTTTAGTTTCATTTCCACTTAGAACCGCTACACCATTACGATTTTTTCTAATTATGTGGGGATATTCCCCAAAATAATGCTCAAAATATCGAGCAGAATTGTTTGATCCTGTAGCGATAACAGCATCGAAATGACTCAAGGGTTTATCTACGAAAGTAAAGGCTGTTTCAGTAGCGTAATCTTCTAAATAACTAGCCATGTAGGGAAGTAAGTGTTCATCTTTTGAGGCGCATTTTAAAAGGGCCTTGTGACCACTAAGCCAAACGCTTATGACATCATGAAAACCAACCATTGGTATATTGCCTGCTAAAATCAATGCAATACTTTTTTGTGATTGATATGAGAAGTTATAGGGTTTACTCCATTGTGTAATGTCTTGCTCATTTAAAGTTACCCCCCAATTATGAATGGCTTCCTCAATAGACTGTTTTGTAAACCAACCATTTGCAGCTTGGGCGCGATCTATACAAGTATTAAGTTCAATGTAGTTAATGTCCGAGGTGGTGTAATTTTTTAGATGTTCACCTAGTGCTATAAGGGCTTCTTTGCGTTTGGAGTTTACAGTCATTTCTTTTGTGAGAAAAGGATTAAGGTCTTACTTTTGAGCAAATTTAAGGAAACTTAATTGCTATGGCGATCATCATTACAGACGAATGCATTAATTGTGGAGCATGTGAACCCGAATGTCCCAACACAGCGATTTATGAAGGAGCTGAAGATTGGCGCTATCAGGACGGTACTTCTCTAAAAGGTCAAGTGGTTTTACCCAATGGAAAAGAAGTGGATTCAGATGTGTTTCAAGAACCCATTTCCGATGAGTACTACTATATTGTTCCAGACAAGTGTACGGAGTGTAAAGGCTTTCACGACGAACCACAATGTGCAGCAGTATGTCCCGTAGATTGTTGTGTTCCAGATGAAGATCATGTTGAAGCTGAAGACATTTTACTGGGAAAACAACGATTTATGCACCCAGAAGATTAGTAACTAAGGGGTGTTTCCAGTCAATTAATTCAATTGAATTTCTTTTTAATAAATCAGAACAATGTGCACTGTTAAAATAAAGAGCATCCTCATTTCTCCACTCTGCACCAAAATTAGGGTGATCTAGTGTGATTTGTTCCATTTCTTTACTACTGTAAGCAGGATGAATTAGAAGTAGCGAAAGTCCACTTGGAAGCTCCTCCAATAAAGTGTCATAAAAAGCAGATAAACCTTTCTCTTCAAAATCTTGAAATGAGGCCATGTAAATGGATTCAAGATAAGCTCCCTTTGGGAGTTCGTCATTTTTAAGAAGTGTTCCAGAATGAGCAATTAATTTTTTACTTAATAGGATGGGTAGATTAAACTCCTTTCCTAAGCGTTGATAGATTTCAATTAAATCCTTCCGCAGACCTAAGGTATACATGTGTGAATCTAAATGACTGGGCTTAAGCCCCATAGATAGAGCAGTCTCAATTTGGGCTTTAAGTTCAATATAAACTTCATTTGTGTTAGCATGTACTCTGATTAGGTCTCGTTTGGGGAAGAAATACCCTTGTTTATCTATTAAAGAGGGGATTTTAGATAGGGGAGCAATGGGCTTAAAAGGGTAGGTTTTCCATTCTCCGGTTAAGGTTAAATGAATACCATAGTCCAGGTGAGGATTTCTCAAAAAAAACTGAGCCATTTCAAAAAACCACGGACAGGGCACCATAATACTCGTGGAGCTAATGCAACCCTTGAGCATTCCCTCTTGAGTCGCTCTGTTTTCAGACTCAGCAAGGCCTGCATCATCTGCATGAATAATTAAATATTTTTTGACAGTGTTTGACATTGAACGACTTTTAGTAAAAGTAAAAGTTAAACCAAAAGAAAGCTTATTTTTGCCAAAATTATTTTTATGAAGGCTGGTATTGTTGGACTGCCCAATGTAGGAAAATCTACCCTATTCAATTGTTTGTCGAATGCAAAGGCACAAAGTGCAAACTTTCCTTTTTGTACCATAGAACCTAATATAGGTGTGGTAAACGTTCCTGATCCTAGATTAGAAAAACTAGCGGAATTGGTCAAACCTGAAAGGGTTCTTCCAGCAACTGTAGAAATTGTGGACATTGCTGGTTTGGTAAAAGGAGCTAGTAAAGGTGAAGGTTTGGGAAATCAATTTTTAGCAAACATAAGAGAAACAGATGCCATACTTCATGTTTTGCGTTGTTTTGAAGACGACAACATTGTCCATGTTGAGGGATCTGTTGATCCACTTAGAGATAAGGAAACAATAGATATTGAACTTCAGCTTAAAGACTTAGAAACTGTAGAAAAAAAACTAGAGAAAGTAGGTCGCGCCGCTCGTACTGGGAACAAGGAAGCTCAAAAAGAAAAAGAAATACTAGAAGTATTGAAAACGGAGCTGGAAGGAGCTAAAAATGTGAGAAGCATCGCAATGAAAGAAAGCGATAGGGAAGCTTTTGTAAAGCCCTTACAACTCATCACAGACAAACCCGTACTTTACGTTTGTAACGTAGATGAACAAGCTGCAAAAAACGGAAACGCCTTTGTTGAACAAGTTGCTGAAGTCATAGCTCAAGAGCAGTCTGCCTTGTTAGTTTTAGCCGTTAGTATAGAAGCTGACATCAACGAACTAGAAAGTTATGAGGAACGCCAACTTTTTTTAGATGATTTAGGTTTGGACGAGGCAGGAGCCTCAAAACTAATTCGTGCAGCTTACAGCTTATTGAATCAACAAACCTATTTTACAGCAGGAGAAAAAGAGGTTCGTGCTTGGACGGTTCCTGTTGGAGCTACAGCACCACAAGCAGCTGGGGTAATACATAGTGATTTTGAGAATGGATTCATACGTGCAGAAGTAATTGCTTATGATGATTACGTCCGGTTTGGGTCTGAGGCTAAAGTGAAAGAATCTGGAAAAATGCGAGTAGAAGGAAAGGAATACCTTGTTAAAGATGGAGATGTCATGCATTTCAGATTCAATGTTTAATAGACGAGTATGAAGCCCAATGGATTCCTAGTAGCTATTATTTTATCGGGAATTCTCGCCCTTTTTTTTGATTTTATAGAAAATCAGTGGGGTTTTTATATCACTAAACCAGCAACAACCTTCCTCATCCTACTTTACGCGCTTCGCTACAGGAAGAAGGAACTTAAAAATTATAATTTAAGGATTTGTCTCGGTCTCTTTTTTTGTTTGGTAGGTGATACTTTATTACTTTTTGATGCCTATTTTATTCTCGGACTCGCTTCCTTCTTGATTGGTCATCTTTGCTTTTTAGTTGCTTTTTACGGGCAACAGGGCTTTAAATGGCCTAAATTCATTGGTCTATTACTTATTTTGACAGCAATGGCTATACTCTACTTGTGCTACCCTAATTTGGGTGTTCTTAAAATACCTGTTTTTGCTTATGTAGGAGTTATTGTCTTGATGAGCTGGCAGGGTATCGCTTTACAACAAAATAATTTGAGAGCAAATTTCCGTAGGATAGGTTGGGCAGTGGGTCTGTTTATGTTATCAGATAGCTTACTCGCCTTAAACAAATTTTATCAGCCCATTCCCTTATCAGGACTACTAATTCTTTTAACCTACTGGACTTCAGTGTTTTTGTTTGCTCAGTCTATATCAATTAGTGATATAAACCCCAAAAAGGTTCGTTGAGAACGGAAATTTCCTTTAGTTTTGCCGCTTATTTTAAAAGGCGACTCATTGATTTCATTTTCACTTATAGACAAAACGAACGGAGGAAGTATTAAAAACGACATTTTATCAGGATTAACTGTGGCTTTAGCTTTAGTCCCAGAGGCAGTAGCCTTTGCTTTTGTAGCTGGTGTATCCCCAATTGTTGGTCTTTATGGAGCTTTTATGATGGGTTTCGTAACATCTATTTTTGGAGGTCGGCCAGGTATGATTTCTGGAGCGACGGGAGCAATGGCTGTAGTAATGGTTCATTTAGTTAAAGAGGGAAACCAACTGGCTAACGATTCGTCTGCAGGTTTGCAATATCTCTTTTTTACTTTACTTCTTGTAGGTGTCATACAACTGGGCGCAGGGCTTTTACGATTGGGAAAGTTTGTGAGAATGATACCCCATTCGGTTATGATGGGTTTTGTAAACGGACTTGCCATAGTTATTTTTCTCTCACAGCTGGGAATGTTTAAAAAACAAGGTGTGTGGATGGAAGGGACATCCCTTTTTGTTATGATAGGATTGGTTGCGTTAACGATGACAATCATGATTGTTCTACCTCTTATCACAAAAAAAATACCTGCTGCTTTGACTGCAATATTAGTAGTGAGTGCACTTGTGGTTTTTGGTGGGCTTGAAACGGAAACTGTTCGTTCATTTATAGTAGCTAATGGTGGTTCAGGAATCAAGGCGGGATTTCCAAGTTTTCAAATTCCACAAATACCATTTACTGTAGCGACTTTTGTTTTTATAGCTCCATATGCCCTAATTCTTGCAGCTATTGGACTTATAGAGTCATTGATGACCTTGAATTTAATTGATGAATTAACAGATTCTCACGGCAGCGGAAATCAGGAATGTATCGCTCAGGGTGCAGGGAATTTCATTAATGGCTTGTTTGGCGGAATGGGAGGATGTGCAATGATTGGTCAAAGTATCATCAATATTAAATCTGGTGGCCGGGGTCGATTATCTGGTATAATTGCATCCATTGCATTGTTGATTTTTATCTTATTCGGTTCACAATACATAGAACAAGTGCCTATAGCTGCTTTAGTTGGGGTGATGTTTATGGTGGTAATAGGAACCTTTGCATGGAGCACTTTTAAAATTTGGAATAAAGTGCCTTTAGCAGATGTTTTAGTGATCTTGCTTGTCACAGTACTTACTGTGTTGTTTGATTTAGCAATAGCTGTTTTTGCGGGTGTAATAGTTTCTTCTTTGGTTTTTGCTTGGGAAAATGCAAAAAGGATTCGTGCTCGAAAGCGAATCGATGAGCATGGTGTAAAACATTACGAAATCTACGGTCCACTTTTTTTTGGATGTATTGAATTATTCAACAGCAAGTTTGATCCTAAAAATGATCCAGATGAAGTAATTGTTGATTTTAAAGAATCACGTATTGTAGATCAATCGGCAATTGAATGTATAAATAAACTAACTGAACGTTATCTTAAGATCGGAAAAAACATTCACCTAAGACATCTTTCTGCAGATTGTGTAAAACTCATTAAAAGGGCAGAAAAGATATGCGATGTGAATGTTTTAGAGGATCCAGATTATTTTGTAGCCATAGACAGCTTTAGAAAAGCACAAATAAAAAACACCGATTAATTTATTACAAAGCGATAGAATCATGTACCCGAACGTTCTCCCACAAGTGTTGTGCTTCTTCTATAAATAAAAGATGTGTAGGGTCATTTTGATAGGTATTCTGAGCTTCTAAATTTGGAAAAGTCATGGTGTAGCAATAAGTAAAAGAGTTGTCTACAACTGCTCTCTTCTCTGATGCTGCTGGACATCCTAGGTGACTGGCAATGGCTTGTGGGTTTGTCCTGATCAGTTTTTTTATAGCCTCTTCAAAAGCAGCTCGATCAGAGGGATCATCTGGATTTTTTAGCCAAAAATAAACCACATGGAGTAAGGATCCTGGGCTGCTATCAGTTGAATTATTGTTCATAGGGTTGTTTTCTAATTTTTTTTTAACTGAATAATACCGTTTTATTGATTTTAAAGAGTTTGAAAATTACTTTATTCTCGGGACTTTTTAACAAAAAAAAGTGTCGAATTGTTGATTTCTTGATCCGTTAATGCCTTTAGGAATCGTAAAGCAATATTTATATTAGCATCCTATACAATGAAAGAGAACACGACCTACACCGAAGACAATATTCGCTCCCTTGACTGGAAAGAGCATATTCGTATGCGCCCAGGAATGTATATTGGAAAATTGGGAGACGGTTCCTCCCCAGACGATGGTATCTACATTTTACTAAAAGAAGTCCTGGACAACTGCATAGATGAATTTGTTATGGGTGCAGGAAAAACGATTGAGATATCGATAAAGGAAAACACAGTTAAGGTTAGGGATTTTGGAAGAGGGATACCTTTGGGAAAGGTGGTGGATGTGGTTTCTAAAATGAACACAGGTGGAAAATACGATACTCGAGCATTTAAAAAATCAGTAGGGCTTAATGGTGTAGGTACAAAAGCTGTGAACGCCCTGTCTGAACAATTCATTGTGGAATCAAGCCGTGATAAAGAAACCAAAATGGCTCGTTTTGAATATGGAAACTTGGTGGAAGATACCCCAGTTGAAAGTTCGAGTAAAAGAAGAGGGACCAAGGTGGTTTTTATTCCCGATACTACAATATTCAAGAACTACAAGTATCGTTTGGAATACGTAGAGCGCATGATAAAAAATTATGTGTACCTCAATCCCGGTTTAACCATTGACTTAAATGGCGAAAAATACTTTTCAGAAGAAGGACTTAAAGATCTTTTGACTGACCAGACCAATGAAAATGATCTCCTTTATCCCATCATTCACCTCAAGGGTGAAGACATTGAAGTCGCATTAAGTCACAGTAAGACCCAATATAGCGAAGAGTATCACTCTTTTGTAAACGGACAACACACCACACAAGGGGGTACACACCAGGCCGCTTTCCGGGAGGGTTTGGTTAAAACTGTTCGTGAGCATTTTGGAAAAAATTACGAAGCTTCTGATGTTCGAAAATCCATTATTGCTGCGGTGAGCATCAAGGTTATGGAACCGGTTTTTGAGTCACAAACCAAAACAAAATTAGGTTCAACTGACATGGGAGGAGACTTGCCCACTGTACGAAGCTATATCGTTGATTTTTTAAGTACGCAATTGGATAATTTTTTGCACAAAAACACTACAATTGCCGAGCAAATACAGCGTAAAATAGTTCAAGCAGAACGAGAACGCAAAGAGCTTTCTGGAATCAGAAAATTGGCTAAAGAACGTGCTAAAAAAGCAAGTTTACACAACAAAAAACTACGTGACTGCCGGGTTCATTTGCCTGATCTCAAGAAAGACAGACGCCTGGATTCAACCCTTTTTATTACCGAGGGAGATTCTGCTAGCGGTTCAATAACAAAGTCCCGTGATGTAAACACTCAAGCAGTTTTTAGTCTTAGAGGGAAACCTCTTAATAGCTTCGGGATGTCAAAAAAAATAGTCTACGAAAACGAAGAGTTTAATTTGCTTCAAGCGGCTTTGAATATCGAAGACAGTTTAGAAGACTTGCGTTACAACAATATTGTAATTGCTACTGATGCTGATGTAGATGGAATGCACATTCGCTTGTTGTTGATCACCTTTTTTCTTCAATTTTTTCCTGAATTAATTAAAGAAGGGCACCTCTATATTCTACAAACACCCCTCTTTAGGGTTAGAGACAAAAAAGAGACCATTTATTGTTATAATGAGCAAGAACGTAAGGAAGCTATTAACAAACTGAAAGGTAAACCTGAAATCACAAGATTCAAGGGTTTAGGAGAAATTTCTCCAGACGAATTCAAGTACTTTATAGGAGAGGACATTCGTTTGGATCCCGTGATGCTAGATCGACAAACTACTATTGAAGAGCTTCTGCTTTTTTATATGGGGAAAAACACACCCGATCGTCAAAAATTTATAATCAACAACCTTAAAGTTGAAATGGACTTTGTTGAAGAAACTGAACAGTAAGTTGTAGGATGGACAAAGAAGAAAATCTTTTGAATACCGATTCCGATGATGCCTTAAAGAAGGTAACTGGAATGTACAAAGACTGGTTCTTGGATTACGCTTCTTACGTAATTCTAGAACGAGCCGTACCTGCTATCGAAGATGGATTGAAACCGGTTCAAAGAAGAATCCTTCACTCCATGAAAGATTTAGACGATGGACGTTACAACAAAGTAGCGAATATCGTAGGCCATACTATGCAATATCATCCTCACGGTGATGCCAGTATAGGTGATGCTATGGTGCAAATTGGGCAAAAAGACCTGTTGATTGACATGCAGGGAAACTGGGGCAACATACTTACAGGAGACAGCGCAGCGGCTTCGAGATACATAGAAGCTCGGCTTTCAAAATTTGCTCTTGAAGTTGTCTTTAGCCCTAAAGTTACAGAGTGGCAACTGTCCTATGACGGTAGGAAAAAAGAACCCATACATCTTCCTGTAAAATTCCCTTTGCTTTTAGCGCAAGGCGCCGAGGGAATAGCAGTGGGCTTGTCTACCAAGATTTTACCTCATAATTTCAACGAACTACTCAGTGCTAGTATTCAGCATCTTAAAGGTAAAAAGTTCAATCTGTTTCCAGATTTTCAGACTGGGGGAATTATAGATGTTCAAAATTATAACGACGGTCTTAGAGGGGGAAAGATACGCGTTAGAGCACGAATCAACCAGTTGGATAAAAAAACATTAGTCATTAATGAAATTCCTTTCAGCACCACAACCTCTTCTCTTATAGAAAGTATCCTTAAAGCGAATGACCAAGGAAAAATAAAAATTAAAAAAATTGAAGACAATACCTCTTCAGAAGTTGAGATTTTAGTCCATCTACCTAATGATATTTCACCAGATAAAACCATAGATGCTCTTTATGCATTTACGGCATGTGAAACCTCTGTATCACCCTTGGGTTGTTTGATTATAGACAACAAGCCCAATTTTATGGGGGTTAGTGATATGTTGAAAATCTCCACTGATCATACAGTTCAGCTGTTAAAAAAGGAATTGGAAGTTCAGCTCTCAGATTTAGAAGGACAATGGCACTATGCTTCCTTAGAACGAATTTTTATTGAGAATAAAATTTATCGTGATATTGAAGAGGCTGAAACGTGGGAAGAAGTACTTTCCTTTATCGATAAAGGATTGAAACCACATATCGGTCACTTAAAACGTCCTGTCGTTGAAGACGATATTGTAAAGCTGACAGAGATACGTATAAAGCGTATTTCAAAGTTTGATTTGGATAAAGCACAGCTTAAAATTGAAGCTTTGGAAGGTGATATAGCTGAGGTGAAAAACAATTTAGCTCATTTAATTGATTATGCCATTCGATACTTTACCCACCTAAAAAAAACATATGGTGCCGACAAAGAGCGCAAGTCTGAAATCAGACTTTTTGATGATGTAGATGCAAGAAAAGTAGTAGTCAGAAATCAAAAACTCTACATGAATAGAGAAGAAGGGTTTATTGGAACTTCCCTTCGAAAAGATGAGGCGGTATGCGAGTGCTCCGACATAGACGATGTCATCGTTTTTACTCAAGAAGGCAAGATGCAAGTAGTTAAAGTAGATAGTAAGGTTTTTGTGGGTAAAAACATTATACACGCCGCAGTATTTAAAAAGAAAGACAAAAGAACCATCTACAATATGATTTATCGAGATGGTAAAGCGGGAACCTCCTTTATCAAGCGCTTTGCAGTGACAGGTATAACCCGAGATAAAATTTACGATTTGACACAGGGCAATCCACAATCCGAAGTGCTCTATTTCTCTGCCAACCCCAATGGAGAAGCAGAGGTGGTGAGTATTTTGTTGCGGAATACAGGAAGCATTAAAAAGTTAAAATGGGATTTAGACTTTGCAGATCTTCAAATAAAAGGTCGCTCTGTCCGAGGAAACACAGTGACCAAGTACAGTGTTAAAAAAGTCGAATTGAAGGAAAAGGGAGTCTCTACACTTAAACCGAGAAAAATTTGGTTTGACGAGAGCATAAGAAGACTCAATTTAGAAGAACGCGGTACTCTTTTAGGGGCCTTTAAAGGTGATGATAAGTTATTGATTGCTACTAATGAGGGAGCTCTTCGAGCTGTAACACCCGAAGTGACACTTCATTTTGATGATAATGTCAGTCATATAGAAAAATGGAATCCCAATAAACCACTTACTGCAGTGTACTTCGACCCTGAAAAGGAACGGTATTTTATGAAAAGATTCCTTTTAGAACAAACTGACAAAGAGGACTCGTTTATTAAAGAAGGAGGAGAACTACTTTATTTAAGTACCGAGTGGCGTCCCGTTCTCAAGATTGAATTTGAAAAACCTAGAGGTAAAGATGTTCCAGCGCCTTTGCTTGTTAATGCAGAAGAATTTATTTCTGTAAAAGGTTTTAAAGCACTTGGTAATCAGTTGACCGATAAAAAAATAAAAAGTGTAAGTTTAGAAGAAGCTCTACCTCACGAGCAGGTGGAAGATCAAAACCCAATGGATATAGAGGTTGAGAGTGATGAGACCGTTAGTTTTGAAGAAGGAGATTCTCAAATTACTATGGATTTTTAGTCGTTTTTTGTTTTTCTCATTTTCATATTGATCAACTCTACTCCCAGAGAAAATGCAATTGAAAAATACAAATATCCTTTAGGGATTACACCTATAGTACTTCCAAAAAAAGTCGTTTCGGAAAGATGAGCTGCTTCTGCAATGAGCATGAAGCCAATCAACAATAAAAAGGAAAGACCTAAAATTTGTAATGAGGGATGCTGATTGATATACCGATTTACAGGAACTGCAAAGCCTATCATAATACCAATAGAAACAACAATTGCAAGAATCATTATCGTTAAGGCATAAGGAACGCCGTTAGTCATTCCCACAGCAGTGAGGATAGAGTCAAACGAAAAAACAAAATCAATTAAAAGGATTTGAAACAAGGCTCTTGTAAAAGAATTTATTTTGCTCTTTCCAAGGTCAGGTTTTTTTTCTTCAGCTTCAACCTTATGGAAAATTTCCTGGGTGCTTCTATATAGTAAAAATAATCCTCCCGCTAGTAGTATAAGGGATTGTACAGATATATGAGAAGAAAACCAGGAAAAATTAATATTAAAAAGAGGTGTTTTTATATGTGTTAACCAGCTTATACCGGTCAGCATTCCAATTCGAAGGAACATAGCAAGAAAAAGCCCTAACCTAATGAGTTTTTTTTGGGTTTCTTCCGGAAAACGATTGGCAAAAATCGAAATAAATAAAACATTGTCAATGCCCAAAATCACTTCTAAAAAGGTGAGTGCAAAAAAGGCTACAATAAGATCAGGAGTAAACATTTCTAATTGAGTTTTTGCACAGTTCCTCTTCTTGTGTTTTTACTGTCACCAACCAGCGAATATTCAAAAGTGTAGGATAGTTTATCGGTACTGATAATTCGAATCTGAATGGGTCTTTTTTCTTGATTAGAGCTGGGACTTAATTTAGTAAGTATACATTCACAATCATTAACCCAGCGAATGGTAGCTGTATCAATTTTACCTTCATATCGCTCAATTTCATAAAGGGAATCACGAGTAAAAAAAGAGCTTTTAAGCTCTCCCTCAATCAGCTGAGTAAATTTAAATTCTCCTTGGTGAAAGGGAATGCAATCTCGTTCTATAGAATAACAAGAACTCAAAAGTAGGGGCATAAAAAGAATGTACTTTAACATAGAGCGTAAAAGTACTAAGTTTTTGGTAAAAAGACGCGAAAACTCCCATCCTGATATACTTGGATTATTTGAGCAACATCCTCGTTTTTAGTTGTATTTATTTGATCCTGGGAAGGTTCCATTTTATCGTTACTTTCCAGTGTACTTGAAAATGCATCAGGGGTAGGAGTGTAGGGTGTTTCTTTATCCAAAAGAAGCCAGTCTAAACTTACCTCTTCAAAAGCTTCATTGATTTTTAGAATTATATCCAAACTGGGCTTGTTTCGTTTTGTTAGAATGTGCGACATCGATGAACGTTGTATACCAATACGCTCAGCAAAAGCGGCGGCATTTAATTCGTTTGCCTGCATGAGTTCTTCTAATCGCTTAAGAAAAATATCTATGTTTAACATTGTAAACTTTTAAAAGTATAAGACCAATATACAATTGTTTTCATCTATACGCAAGGACTAAATAATACGATCTATTACTTTAATTATAATCCATAAAACATTGATAAACATATATTTAAGTTCTTTGTTAATTTAATTTGATTACAAATGTATATTTATTGATAAATCAATTTCAAAGTTACGACAAATAGATACTTTTGTAAACAACAATTGTAAACAAACGTATGTTTACATTTGTAGATAATATGACAAGTAGAATTAATAAAAGGTATTTGCCTCCCGAACTTTTGCTCAGAGAATTAGATAATTATTCTTTTCTCAAAAGAAAAGTACTGGGGTTTTCGGTGCAATCGAGACCTATTCATGAGATACAAATGGGTCAAGGCAAGCAGAAAATCATGATGTGGTCTCAAATGCATGGAAATGAAACTACAACCACAAAGGCATTGTTGGATTTATTGCATTGGCTTAATGAAAGAGAACAAGAGCCTCTCTTAGGCGCTTTTACTTTTTACATCATACCGCAGTTGAACCCAGATGGGGCAGCCGCATATACTCGTCTTAATGGAAATCTTGTGGACCTCAATAGAGATGCAATTGATCTTAGTCAGCCCGAAAGTCAAATTTTGAGAGCTGCATACCAGCGGATACAACCCGATTATGCACTTAATCTTCATGGGCAGCGAACTATATATGGCGCAGGAGCTGAAGGTAAGCCGGCGACATTATCTTTTTTGGCTCCAGCTGCAAACCCTGAACGCACCGTTACCCCTGCAAGGGCAAAGGCAATGGAGGCTATTGCTGCTATAAAAAGCCAGCTTGAAAATGATTTACCTCAAGGAATTGGTAGATATGATGATCAGTTTAATCCCAATTGCGTAGGAGACGCTTTTACTCAGCTGGGGACGCCTACGCTGCTTTTTGAGGCAGGTCACTATCCTGAAGACTATCAAAGGGAACAAGTGCGTTCTTTTGTATTAAAAGCGTATAAAGCCTTGTTTCGATATTTACTCAACCCCAGTTTAGATTTTACCACAAAGGCGTATTTTGAAATTCCAGAAAACGCTTCAAATTATGTGGATCTTATTGTGCTAAATGTAGCGCTAGAAGTAGAAGGGAAGCACTATCAGAATCAGCAACTAGCCTTTCAGTATCTCGAAGTGCTTGAACAGGGAGAGATTCGTTTTCTACCTACTTTTAAAGCATTTGCAAAACAACTTCCTTTTAAGGCTCATCGATACGTAAACTTAAATAAAGATTTATTTGACGGGATTTTATCTTATCAGCAAGATCATGTTATTAAAAATGAAAAGTTGAATAAATTATTTTCATTAAAAGGCAACTTTTAGTTATTTATTCTTAAAAGAATTCGGTTTTTTTAAGTAATTTTACAATTCTTTAAGCCATTTTATCCATGAATAAAGTAAATCTTGATGAAATCGATCACCAAATCCTAGATATATTAATCGATAATACCCGTATTCCTTTTACAGACATCTCGAAGCGTTTGTTGATTTCTGCCGGCACGGTTCACGTTCGTGTAAAAAAAATGGAAGAAGCAGGAATTATAAAAGGATCTTCTTTAAACCTGGATTATGTAAAGTTAGGATATTCTTTTATTGCTTATGTTGGTATCTTTTTAGAAAAGACAAGTGCAACAGACAAAGTAATGAAATCGCTTAAAGAGATCCCTTACATTACCGTTGCACATATTACTACGGGTAAGTTCAATGTTTATTGTAAGGTACGTGCCCGAGATACCCATCATGCAAAAGAAATTATTTTTATGATTGATGATGTCGATGGGGTGTCACGAACAGAAACCATGATTTCTTTAGAAGAGAGTATCAATGACAAAAAACGCTTAATGCACCGAATTTTCAATGAATTAAACTAAACGAATGGCCCGCAAACCTAAAATTGAACGATTTAACGAAAAAGTTCTCTCTCGCTTTCAAATCTACAACAGCCTATTTTTAACACTTCCTTTTAAAACAATAAAGCAAACTTCTCTTTTGATGCCCTTATTTGCGGATCATTGTCGCACACAATACCAAACGCAAAACAATCCTAAGGAAATTATCGTTTCGTTTTTTAAGCAGTATGCTCCTGATCTAAGCTCAAAACAACAGCAAGATCTTTTATTTCATTTCATACAATACATAGAACGCCAAGTCGTTCTTTTTGATGCAATTGAAGATGCAGGATTTTCCTATGTCAACAATATGCATGGCAGGGGTACCCTGAGAAATATAAAAGAAGCTGCTTCTGGGAAACAACAAGGAGAAGCCCTTTCTGATTATATCAAGCGCTTTAAGGTGCGTATTGTACTAACCGCACACCCAACGCAATTTTACCCTGATAATGTACTTGTAATAATTAATGAGCTCTCTAAAGCAATTTCAATAGATGATTTAGACAGTATAAAAAAGTTATTAGTCCAGTTGGGTAAAACTCCCTTTTATAAGAAAGAAAAACCTACTCCTTATGATGAGGCAGTCAGTTTAATATGGTTTCTTGAAAATGTGTTTTACCATTCCGCCAGTGCAATTTACAATTACATTGCGGAACATATCGTAAACCATGAAGAGTTAGAAAATTCTATTTTTGATTTTGGCTTTTGGCCTGGAGGTGATCGAGATGGAAACCCCTATGTTACACCTGAGATTACATTAAAAACGGCAAAAAGACTTCAATTTTCTATATTGAGGAATTACTACAGGGATTTAAGAAAACTCAAACGCAAAATTACCTTTCCGGGTCTTGAAGAACGAATAATACGTTTGGAAGACATGGTTTTTAATGAACTCTTTTATCCGAAACGAAACAAGAATTTTTCACTAGAGCACCTTCTATCAGAATTAAACACTGTTTTAAAAGGACTCGAACGGGATCATGACGGATTGTATAAAAGTGAAGTTTTAGACATGATTCACAAAGTACATTTGTTTGGTTTGCATTTTGCTAGCCTAGACATCCGCCAAGATTCACGTGTTCATCACAGTGTTTTTAAAGAAATTATTTCTCATCCAGACATACAGAAACACACAAAAGGAGTGCCTGAAAACTACAATGATCTAAATACTGAGGAACGCTGCAAAGCATTGATACATATGAAAGGAGATGTTCCTCCAGCTCTTTTTTCTGAAGAGATTACCCAACAAACACTGGAAAGTATCCGAGTGATGCAGCAGGTTCAAAAATCAAACCGAGAAAGAGGGTGTAATCGATACATCATTAGCAATTGTCAGTCACTTGAAAACCTATTGGAATTGTTTGCCATGTTTCGTTTAAGCAACTGGGAGCACCCAACAGTTGATTTGATTCCTCTGTTTGAAACCATACCTGATTTAGAGGAATCAGAAGGTGTTATGCGCGCTTTGTTTAGCAATCCAGAATATAAAGCACATCTCGAACGGAGAAAAAAGAAACAAATCATCATGTTGGGGTTTTCTGATGGTACCAAAGACGGAGGCTATTTTATGGCAAACTGGAGTATTTATATTGCTAAAGAGCGCCTCAGTCAATTAGCTTCTGAATACGGTATTCAAGTAGCTTTCTTTGATGGCAGGGGAGGCCCCCCAGCACGCGGCGGTGGAAATACTCACGAGTTTTACGCATCAATGGGTGACAGTATACAAAGTGATGACATTCAGCTAACTGTTCAAGGGCAAACCATTAGTTCTAACTTCGGAACGCTGGATTCTTCACAATACAATTTAGAACAATTGCTCAGTTCAGGTATCGAAAATCGAATTTTCAGTCCAGGAAAAAACAACCTTACCAAAGAAGAGCGTTTTCTGATGGAGCAGATCGCTAAAAGTAGTTACCGGGTATACAATGATTTTAAGTCGCACCCGAAGTTTCTTCCTTATTTGGAACAGATGTCTACTTTGCCTTATTATGCTAAAACAAATATCGGGAGTCGCCCATCCAAAAGAGGCAAGTCCTCCACCCTTAAGTTTGAAGATTTAAGAGCTATTCCTTTTGTGGGAAGCTGGAGTCAATTAAAACAAAATGTACCCGGTTTTTATGGTCTGGGAAGCGCACTGCAAGAACTTATGCAGCAAGGAAAAGAAGAAGAATTAAAAGCTCTGTTTAAAAACTCACGCTTTTTCAGAACTCTTATTTTCAACAGTATGATGAGTCTTTCTAAATCTTTCTTTCAACTAACAGCTTACATGAAAGAAGATGTAGAGTTTGGTGGTTTTTGGGAGTTGATCTATAATGAGTATGAATTGACAAAAAAAGGCTTACTTCACCTAAGCGGATTTAAAACTCTTATGGAAAACGAGCCTGCCGGAAAGGCTTCGATAAATGCACGTGAAGAAATCGTTCAGCCGCTACTGACCATTCAACAATATGCTCTTATGCAACTGCAACAACTCAAAAAAGAGCAGAATCCTTCAAAGGAGCAAATTGATATAATGGAAAAAATGGTTACCCGTTCTTTGTTTGGAAATATTAATGCAAGCAGAAATTCAGCTTAGTCTCTAGAATAAAACTCAAACGCTTTAGTAAAGTGTTCTTCAGGGACAACAATGTCAATTTTAGGACTGCCTATTGCGTTTAATAAGACAAAGTTTATTCTTCCAGCAGAATTCTTTTTATCGTGACGTAAAAGAGCTAATATTCCTATTTGATCTTCCTCCTCAATATCTACTTTTGGGAAAAAGTATGAGAATACCTTTTTTATTTCCTCCGCTTCCAATGGAGTGAGTCCACAACAAACGGAGCTGAGGTAGGCTTCTAAAACCATTCCTACTGCAATGGCTTCTCCATGAAGCAAACGGTTTTTTTGAGAATGCGTTAAAAAATAAGATTCGATGGCATGACCTAAAGTATGTCCAAAATTTAAAATTTTACGAAGGTTTTTTTCACGCGGGTCTTGAAGAACTACTTCTTTCTTTATCGCCACAGAAGGGGCTATGAATACAGACAATTCCTCTGCATCTAGCCGTTGAAGTTGTTTTAGTTTGGACCAGTAAGGTGCATCGGCAATCAAACCGTGTTTCAACATTTCTGCAAAACCACTACGAAGCTCTTCTTGCGGTAGTGTAGCTAGCCATTGAGGATGAATAATAACTTGCTTGGGCTCTTCAATGATACCGATTTGATTTTTGAGAGATCCCAAATCAATTCCTGTTTTCCCTCCTACAGAAGCATCTACCATAGCCAAGAGGGTAGTGGGTATGTTGTAAAAATCAATTCCCCTTTTGAAAGTGCAAGCAACAAATCCGCCAAGATCTGTTACTACACCACCTCCCAAATTAATTAGGGCTGAATTTCTATCTGCTCCCTCTTCTGAAAGTTGATTCCATACAGTTTCACAAGTGTCTAAATGCTTGTGTTCTTCCCCTGAGGGAATACTGAGTACAATTGCTTCATTCAAGTCTGTTTGTTCAAAAAACAAAGGCAAACAGTGTTTCTTTGTATTCTCATCCACTAATACAAAAACACTGCTGTAGCTTTTTAACTGAAGTAAAGGAGCCAGTTGACGCAAAGCGTCTTTTTCAAAAGTGATATTTATTTTATTTTGCATGCTGCTGTTGAAGCAACAAAAGTAAGGATAAAACCGGAATGCAAAAGTGTCCTCTGCTAAATACCAGAAAGAATCTCTTTAAGCCTTTTAATGCCTTCTGCTCTTGCTTTTTTATTGGCTTCAGAAGCATTTTCTTCTTCTCCTGCTCTAAAGAAACCATGACCTGCACCTTCATAGATCACAGGTTCGAAAATTTGATCGTTTTGCTTCATCGCCTCTTGACTCATTGCAAGGGTGGCGTTGACTCTTTGATCGTTCCCCCCATAAAATCCATAAATAGGAATTTCAATATCCGTATAGTCTGAGCTGTTTTTTGGTCCTGTTCCATAGCATACTATTGCAGTTTCAATAGCAGTGGTTTGTGTAGCAAATTGAAAGGATTGGCTCCCTCCCCAGCAGAAACCAATGACCACAACCTTTTTGTTAGAAGCAGGAATTTTTTTTGCGTATTCAACAGTTTTATCAAGAATTTGTTGGATTTCATTTGGTTCCAAATTATAGATTGCAGTTCGAGCAGCATCTGAATTTTCAAAGTCAGTAGTACCTCCGCCATTGGGAGCTTTACCAGAGAGAAAATCAGGAGCTAGGGCTATGTAACCCATTTCAGCAATTTGATCTGCCATACTTCTGGCCCAATCATTAAGACCCCTGTTTTCATGAATTAACAATACAACGGGCTTTTTATCTGCTACTTCTGGATAAACCAAAAAGGCTTTAGCTTGAGTAGTTTGATCCACAGTTACCCACTCATGGTGACGAGGAGAAGCCTCTAATCTTGCAAGAGGCGTTTGAGCCCAAGCCAAACAACTACTAAATAAAAGAAAGTAGAAATACGATTTCATAGTTTTTAGATTTGATTTAAAATAAGTGATTATTTAGAGAATAGACACCTAACTTTTGTTAAACTTCTTTTTTACTCGATCCAGGTGTATTTTGTTTTCACGATCCCTTATGGTCTCTCGTTTGTCGTAAAGTTTTTTCCCACGGGCTAAAGCAATCTTTAATTTAGCAAAACCCTTATCGTTGATAAACAGTCGTAAGGGAACAATCGTGAGTCCGCTGTTCTTTACCTCTTTGTGTAACTTTTTGAGTTCTCTTTTTTGAAGTAACAGTTTGCGTTGAGCCTTGGGACGATGATTATACCGAGTGCCGAAAGCGTACTCGTCAATATTCATATTCACAGTAAACAATTCTCCTTTTTCATTGAACTCACAAAAACTTTCAGCAATAGAAGCCTTGCTGTTCCGAAGGGATTTGATCTCCGTTCCGGTCAGAACAATGCCCGCAGTGTATTCGTCTAAAAGTTCGAATTCAAAACGGGCGCGTTTGTTTTGGATGTTTACGTTCTTTTGCACACAACAAAGATAGTATTAATCCTCGCTTACCAGAGACTTGCTGTTTCTAAAAAGAAAATGTCCTTCAATGCAATCGAAGATAATTTGATCTTCTTTATTAAGTTCATTTTTGAGAAGTTCTTTACTCAATGGATTGAGAAGTTCTTTTTGAAGGACACGCTTTACAGGTCGTCCTCCGTATTGAGGATCAAAACCAAGGACTGCTAATTGAGCAACAGCCTCTTCGGTAACTTCTAGTTTGAGGCCTTGCTCTTTTAGCTGATTTTGTATTTTATTCAGCTGTAGGTGAACGATTTCGTGAATTTCTTTCCGAGTTAGGGGAGAAAAAAGTACCAGGTCATCAATTCGATTTAAAAATTCGGGTCGTACCGTATTTCGCAAAAGCTTCAATACTTCTTCTTTTGCTTTTTCTTCTGCGGTTTCAAAAGAAGGGTTGTTTTCAAAAGCAGCTTGAATTTCTTGGCTTCCAATGTTGCTGGTCATGATAATGACACTGTTTTTAAAGTCTGCTAGTCTTCCTTTGTTGTCTGTCAATCTTCCTTCATCCAGTACTTGAAGTAAAATATTAAAAGTGTCAGGGTGGGCTTTCTCAATTTCGTCTAACAGGACTACTGAGTAAGGATTTCTCCGAACCGCTTCAGTAAGCTGCCCTCCCTCTTCATAACCTACATAACCCGGAGGAGCACCAACCAAGCGACTCACGGCATGCCGCTCTTGATATTCACTCATATCGATTCGGGTAATGTTGTTTTCATCATCAAACAATACTTCTGCCAGGGCTTTGGCTAATTCGGTTTTTCCCACGCCTGTAGTTCCCAAGAAAAGAAAACTACCTATAGGCCGATTGTGATCTTGAAGTCCTGTACGGCTTCTTCGAATTGCATCACTTACTGCAAGAACCGCTTTTTCTTGCCCTACAAGTCTTTTGTGAAGGGCTTGTTCCAAGTGTAGGAGTTTTTCTCTATCGGATTGTAACATTTTACTCACAGGTATACCGGTCCATTTTGCCACGACTTCGGCAATATCGTCATAGGTCACTTCTTCTTTTATAAGACTGTCTCCTGTTTGTGTTTCATCAAGTTGTTTTTGAAGTGTATTCATCTTGGCTTCCGTCTCTTGAAGTTTTCCATAACGAATTTCGGCTACTGTTCCATAATCACCCTCACGTTCCGCACGATCTGCTTGTGCTTTGAGTTCCTCTATGGTCGTTTTGGCCTGTTGTACTGCATCAACTACCTCTTTCTCTTGACTCCACTTAGCAAATAGTGTATTACGCTCTTCTTTAAATTCTCCGAGTTCTTTAGTTAACCGTTTGATTTTTGTAGTATCATTTTCTCTTTTGATGGCAACCAACTCGATTTCTATTTGACGAATTTTTCGGTCCAATGTGTCCAACTCCTCCGGTTTGGAATTGATTTCCATTCTTAATTTTGAAGCAGCCTCATCCATTAAGTCAATGGCTTTATCTGGGAGAAAGCGATTGGTAATGTAACGGCTCGAAAGTGCTACAGCTCCTATAAGCGCATCATCTTTAATTCGGACTTTGTGGTGAGTTTCATACTTTTCTTTAATTCCTCTTAATATAGATAGAGCACTTTCTTGATCGGGTTCATCTACAGTGACCTTTTGAAAGCGACGCTCTAAGGCTTTGTCTTTTTCAAAATACTTTTGGTATTCATCTAATGTGGTGGCTCCTATAGCACGTAATTCACCACGTGAGAGAGCTGGCTTTAAAATATTAGCTGCATCCATAGCACCTTCACCTCCACCTGCTCCTACAAGGGTATGTATCTCATCGATGAAGAGTACCAAGTCTCCGTCACTTTGGGTTACTTCTTTTATGACGCTTTTAAGACGTTCTTCAAACTCTCCTTTGTATTTAGCTCCTGCAATTAAAGCGCCCATATCCAAAGCATAAATTCGTTTGTCTTTTAAATTTTCGGGAACATCACCATCTACTATTCGATGGGCGAGACCCTCTGCAATTGCTGTTTTACCAGTTCCAGGCTCTCCTACCAGTATGGGGTTGTTTTTTGTGCGGCGACTCAAAATTTGTAATAAGCGTCTTATTTCTTCATCTCTTCCTATTACTGGATCCAATTTCCCCTCTTTAGCTAGATGGTTTAAGTTTTTAGCGTATTTTTCTAAAGCGTTGTACTGCTGTTCTGCAGAGGGTGATTTAATTTTCTCTCCTCTTCGCAATGTTTCGACTGCTTCTTCTAGATTTTTTTCAGTTACCCCTTGGTCTTTGAGAAGCTTTGCCACTGTACTATCCGACTGTATCAATGCTTTAAGAAGATGTTCTGTAGCGACATAATCGTCTTGTTGTTTTTTAGCTAAGGCAATCGCTTGCATTAGTGTCTTTTGGGCTTTTTGTGAAAGCACTTGCGAACCTCCTTCTACCTTTGAAAAGTGATTTAATTCACTAGTATTTAACTTCTTTAATAAATTGATGTCGATTTTCAGTTTGCCAAAAAGATAGGGGAGGACCGTTTCGTCTACTTCCAATAAGCCATAAAATAAATGCTCGTTTTCAATTTGAGGGTGTCCCTTTTCAAAAGCATATTGTTGAGCAGCTTGAACCGCTTCTTGAGTTTTTAAGGTAAGATTATTCAAATTCATAGCAATTTTTTTATGTTCCATTCAAAAGTTGTTCCAAGAGTTTATTTCTGCCTTCTTGACAGATGAAGTGCTATAATTCAAGACATTATGTCTCTATCAATGAACTCTTTACTGATAGAATAAGTGTTAATTACCGTTGAATAACTCAAGATTTTTTGATTTACTTAATAGTCAGCTTAAACATCAAATACTTTAATTTTGAGTTTTAAAATAAATTATGCAGCGCGATACGATACTTTTTGATTTAATAAATAAAGAAGAGGCTCGACAGTCCAATGGAATCGAATTAATAGCTTCTGAAAATTTCACTAGTCCTGCCGTAATGGAGGCTTGTGGTTCAGTTCTTACAAATAAATACGCTGAAGGCTATCCAGGAAAACGCTATTACGGTGGTTGCGAAGTCGTTGATGAAGTGGAAACATTAGCAATAGATCGTGCAAAGCGTCTGTTCGGTGCTGCTTATGCTAACGTTCAGCCGCATTCGGGTTCACAAGCCAATACCGCTGTATTTCATGCTTTTTTAAAACCCGGGGATAAAATTTTGGGCTTTGATTTATCACACGGAGGGCATTTGACTCATGGGTCTCCAGTAAATTTTTCTGGTCGGTTGTATAAAGCTCATTTTTACGGGGTTCAAGAAGCAAGCGGTCGATTAGATTACGAAAACATACGTTCTATAGCAAAAGAGGTACAACCTCAAATGATTATTGCAGGAGCCTCTGCCTATTCTCGAGATATCGACTTTGCTAAATTTCGAGAAATTGCAGATGAAGTTGGGGCATTTCTCTTAGCAGACATATCCCATCCCTCTGGAATGATAGCCACAGGATTATTAAGTGATCCTATTCCGCACTGCCACGTAGTAACCACCACTACGCACAAAACTCTTAGGGGGCCTCGGGGAGGACTTATTTTAATGGGAGAAGATTTCGATAATCCTTTTGGTTTGACCCTAAAAAGTGGAACACCTCAAAAAATGTCACATTTACTCAATATGGCGGTTTTCCCAGGGAACCAAGGAGGTCCTTTAATGCATATTATTGCCGCTAAAGCAATTGCCTTTGAGGAAGCCTTACAGCCTTCATTCAAAGTCTATATGCAACAAGTACAAAAAAATGCTCAAGCGATGGCTAAAGCTTTTGTATCACGAGGATATCACCTCATTTCTGGGGGGACCGACAACCACATGATGTTAATCGATCTTCGTAATAAAAATATTACTGGTAAAGCGGCAGAACAAGCCTTGGTTAAAGCAGAAATAACTGCCAACAAAAACATGGTACCCTTTGATGATAAATCACCCTTTGTGACCTCTGGAATACGTATAGGTACTGCTGCAATAACTACTCGCGGTTTAAAAGAAACGGATATGGAAACCGTTGTTGATTTTATCGACCGAGTACTTGTGGATTCTGAAAACGAAGCTGTAATTACTAGGGTTGCCCAAGAAGTTCACGAGTTGATGCAGGGCAGAGCGCTTTTTAACGCCTAAAGGTCCTTGTTCAAAAGTTTAAGCAGGGATTCTGAAAGGGGTTCTGGTCTGCCTGTATTTTTATTGATATAGCACCATTGTGTACTGCATTTAGCTATAATACGCTCATTCTTTTTTAAAACGATTTCTACAATTCGTTCCGATAAGGCTCCTTTGCTTTTGGCAATATAGGTTTTCAAGTTTATTTGGTCTCCAAGAAAAGCAGCTTGTTTATATTCAATGTGATGACTTCGAACGACCCAATTGTGAAAGGGGGTTTCTGTTGAGGCAGTCAATGCTTCCCAATGTGCTTTAGCAACTTCTTGAACCCATATTAAATACTGAATGTTATTGACGTGATTGAGTTCGTCTAAATGTTCTTTCAGAACGGTCTTTTCAAGGATAAAAGGGGTCATGATTTAGGAACGATCTTTACCTCAAAAAGCTTGTTCCAATTTTTTCCCGTAACAAAAAAAGTTTTACGGACAGGGTGGTAAGCAATTCCGTTAAGAACATTGAGTTGTGGATGTTGCTTTACTTTTTGTTTTAATCCTGAAAAATCTACTACTCCCTCAACAGCACCAGTGGTGGGGTTTATAATCACAACCACATCCTTTTCAAATTGGTAGGTATTTGCATAAATTTTTCCATTTACCCATTCCAATTCATTTAGGTTTTTTAATGCAGATTTATGCGTCATAACTTGTATAAAATCCTTTTCATTGAAGGTTTGGGGATCCAGTATCCAAATCTTTTCAGTACCGTCGGATTTGTAGAGTTGTGAGCCATCATTACAAAGCCCCCATCCTTCTTTGCTTTGATCATAAGGAAACGACTTTTGCATCGATAAATCCGTTTTGTTGTATACAAAGCCTTTCTGAGCCTTCCACGTAAGCTGAATCAGTAAGTCATCAAAGAGTGTCAGTCCTTCACCAAAAAAGGCAGCATCTAATGGCTTGTTTGTCAAAAGCTCACCCGTATTAAAATCTACCGTACGCAAAGTAGATTTTCCATAGAGACCGGTACTTTCGTATAAAAGATCACCCTCAAATTCTAAGCCCTGAGTATAGGCAGTAATATCGTGAGGATAGGTATGGATCAATTCGAAGGAATACAATTTAGGAGGATCACTGGCCAGGTGAGTGAGTATTGTTGTTGTCTCATAAGTGTTTTCTTGGTGAGAAACCACTGCTTTAATCTCATAATCTCCCAGTTTTGTTTCTGAAAACAAATGAGTGTTTTCTATAGGTTGGTCATTTAGGAAATAATTTACTTTATACGCTTCTAAAGATGTGTTTAAACTCAAATTCAACTGTGTGCCTGTGGTGATTTTATTTCCTTTAACTCCTGTTTTGATCTTGATATTAGGTGCTTTGGGACCACCACAGGTAAGAAGAACAAGACCTGTCAACAAGCTGATAAAAATTTTCATTTGTAGTATTAGGGTTATACAAAGTACCAAATTAAGCATTTAAAATGATTGTTGAACTCAATGGAAGGGGTTATATTTGCTCCGGGCAAGTCCTACACAACCAGCTCCTGCTGAACCCCCCAGGGCGGGAACGCAGCAAGGGTAGGTGGTCGTAGCGGTGTGATGTAGGTCGCTTGCCCTTTTTCAATAAACATGCAAAAAGTAGTTTTAATTACCGGCGCTTCTTCGGGTTTAGGCCTCGCTACTGCATTGCATCTTAACAAATTGGGGTATCGCGTTTTTGGGACCAGTCGTGATCCTAAAAAACTTACTCAGAAGGTTCCTTTTGAACTACTTCCTTTAGAAATTACTTCTGCAAACTCTATTCAAGATTGTGTTGATGCAGTGATTCAAAAAGCCAGAAGATTAGATGTTTTAGTCAATAACGCAGGTGTTGGTATTACAGGACCCATGGAAGAACTGGAACTAGAAGCTGTTCAAAAGAATTTTTCTGTCAACTGTTTTGGTCCACTGCAAATGGCCCAAGCCGTTTTGCCAGTTATGCGTAAACAAGGTTCAGGATTAATTATCAATATAACTTCAATTGCCGGTTATATGGGACTTCCTTTTCGAGGTGCCTATTCCGCTTCTAAAAGTGCTTTGTCTGTGATGACAGAAAGCCTAAGAATGGAAGTCAAAGGCTTTGGTATTCAAGTATGTACACTGGCCCCTGGAGACTATGCTACTGATATTGCCTCGCGTCGTTACCATGCGCCTGTATTAAAAAATTCACCTTATAAAAAGTATGCAGAAGGACTGGAAACCATGAATGCTCACGTAGATCAAGGAAATCCCCCAAATGAAATTGCCAATGCCATAGCGGCTCTATTGCAAAGCAATTCACTAAAAGTTCATTATCAAGTTGGGCCTTTTATGCAAAAACTATCCAAAACCTTAAAAAAAATACTTCCCAGTCGTATCTTTGAAAAACTCATTATGAACCACTATAAACTTTAAGCATTCTATGAAATTCTTTATCGACACTGCCAATTTAGATCAAATACGTGAAGCCCAAGCACTTGGGGTACTCGACGGAGTAACAACCAATCCCTCTTTGATGGCTAAAGAAGGCATAACAGGTGAAAAAAATATCTTACAGCACTACAAAGATATCTGTGATATTGTAGAAGGAGATGTCTCTGCAGAAGTTATCTCTGTCGATTTTGAAGGAATGATCAAAGAAGGTGAAGCCCTAGCTGATTTACATCCTCAGATAGTGGTAAAAGTACCCATGATAGAAGAAGGTGTAAAAGCAATGAAATATTTTTCTGACGCTGGTATAAAAACCAATTGTACCCTTGTGTTTTCAGTAGGGCAAGCGTTACTCGCAGCCAAAGCAGGGGCTACTTATGTCTCTCCTTTCATTGGACGCCTTGACGACAACTCTACCGACGGATTGGATCTGATTGAAGACATACGTTTGGTCTATGACAATTACGCCTATGAAACGGAAATACTTGCTGCCTCTGTGCGTCATACCATGCACATTGTAAATTGTGCAAAAATAGGAGCTGATGTCATGACCGGTCCCTTGTCTGCAATCAAAGGGCTTCTCAACCATCCTTTGACAGACATTGGTTTGGCTAAATTTTTAGAAGATTATAAAAAGGGGAATTAAAAATCCCTCTGTTCCTTTAAAAAAGTAGTCTGAGGGGGTTTTATTTTTTGCTGATTTCAGTAAAAAAGAGTACGGTTTTCAGTAATTATTGGGTTGGAAATTACTCTGGAACAACAACGCCCAAGCGGTAGAGTTTTAAAATAAATGCGCAATCCGAAAAGGATTCCATTTCAAATTATTCCTTGAGTTTCTGTTTGTGTTTGGTCAGAGTACTTTCGGAGCAAGACAATTTTTGACAAATTGTTTTTCCATCAAAACCTTGCATCGTAAGCTGGAGAAGCTTTTGATCAAAAAGAGAAGGTTTTTCCGGATAATAGAGTAGGTTTTTTTGTATAGAAGGGCTTATGTAGGGCGGATCATAGACTACCATTTTAAACATATCCTTGATGTTTTTAATATTGATATCATGGACATACCAGATTCCTTTAAAATGGTGAAGCCGTAATTCCTTTTTAGAAAGTGGTAAATAAGAATGCGTTAATAGCAGAAACCGATTTAAAGAGTTTGAATCTAAGGAGTTTATATAGGGATAAAGATGGGCGTATTTTCCCATCGCTACAATCCAAGATTTTGAATCTACCTCAAACTCATTGAATTGTTCAAATGTCGAGAAGGTTATTTTCTTAAGTGGATAGTTCAGTCACTCCATTAAAAAGAAAGCAACTCCCTTAGCAAAAAGCACTTCATCAGTAGGATATAAAAAAACAAGATTCGGGCGAAACACTTTTAAATATACTTTAAAAACGTATTTCAAAAAAACTTTGCTAACTAAAACATTTAGAATTTAACATACCGAACCACCTTAAAATCCTGGACTCTGGTTACAGAGCGGTTTTTGATTTAAAATGGAAAGAAATAATAATTTTCCCCTACTATTGAGTTATAGTTTTTGTAACAATTTTTCAAAAGCACCTTCAGAAAAATTCCCAAAGCCTTCTATTACATTACCCTTGGGGTCTATTATTATGGCTTTGTTTAAAAGGGTTAAGACCCAGGCTTTGCTAGCTTTTTCAAAGTCGATGAGAGCATATTGGTTTTCGGGTTCTACTTCCATCATTTTTTGTATTTGATCTACCATTGCATTGAAGGGTTGTATACAAATTCCAATGAACCTAATACTGGGGTGTTTAATTTGTAGTTGTTTGACACGCTCCAAAGTATTGCGGTAGTGGTTCATTTGTGTTTGGGACCAAAAGTAAAGTACTGTTGGTGTACCATTTGCTAATGAGGCACTGCTTATAGTTTCTCTTTTAGAACTCTGTAACTCTACTATGGGCAATGGCTTTCCAACCTCCATTTTACTGATGTCACTGTGCAGTGTGAGTACTTCTGCAAAGTAGGCAGGAGAGGAGTTTACCGTAGAATAGTATTGCAAAAAAAGTTCGTGCTGGTCGTGATTCTCAAAGGTGAGAATTTCTTCAACGGCGATGACTCGAGCCAGGCTGTTCCGCAATAATTTTCCCTTGATTTCTTTGTCTAAGACCTCCAGCCTACGGATGTTAAAGTCAGTTGTTTGACGGACTTGAAAATAAGACTCTCCGCTTTGCAATGCTTTTTGGCTTATGAAGTTAAGCAAGTAGTTTACGTAGGGATCAAAAAAAGCCAAATCGGTGTCGCCATAATTCAAGTATCTTCTAAAGTTAAAGAACAAGCTGTCTTCTTCAGTAGTCCATTGGGTACCTCTCAGTAAAGCATAGCGCTCACGTATATTGGCATAGGGGTAGATGTAGGCAGCTTGCGTGACTTTTTGGGCGATTGGACTCAAAGAGTTTAAAGAATCCATCTGAATCCACTTTGTTTTCTTTTCCATCAAGAGGGAATCTATTAGTTCTTTAAATTCTTTTTTGGAACTGGAGTATTTTGAAGACAGAAATCGGTTTTCAGCTTCTTGTTTCAGATGAAGTTCCACTAAAAAATTATTTTTCGAGGCTCCTGTTCCTGAAAAAACGATAGATTCATCAAAGGCAGTTGCATTGATACGAACGAGAATACTGTCTTTTTCTTCCAAGAGTAGTGTCTGGTATTCAGGTAAATGTTCTAGCTTGTAGATCCCGCTAGGGAGTGAATCGAATTGCTTATTAAACCTCAAATTTTCATCCAGTTCTAAAGTCTCAACTACATTTGCTCCTTGATAAAGGGTAACCGATCGTGAAGAGGGATTGACGATTTGTCCACCGAGAAAAATTCCGCTTCTTTGTTTTTTTGAAGACTCACAACTCACAAGTAGTCCAAAGAGGAGAAAAAGAAGAATTTTGTTCATATCTCATCAAAAATAGCATTTTTCATTTTTAAAATTCTTAGAATGCTGTTAAATCCAACTCGGGGATTTGTGTAAGTTTGCAACTTAAAAATCAAGTAGTATGTTATCGGTTTCTAATCTTTCAGTTCAATTTGGTAAACGCGTCTTATTTGATGAAGTAAATGTCAGTTTTACTCCTGGGAATTGCTACGGTATAATTGGAGCCAATGGGGCAGGGAAGTCCACCTTTCTTAAAATCCTTTCTGGCAAGCAGGACGCAAACTCGGGGTCGGTTCATTTAGAATCTGGAAAACGACTTTCTGTTTTAGAACAAAACCACAACGCATGCGATAGCTATACGGTATTGGACACAGTTTTAAGGGGAAACCAAAAACTCTATAAAATCAAGGCAGAAATGGACTCTCTATATGCAAAAGAAGATTTTTCTGATGCAGATGGAGAACGTGTTGGAACCCTTCAAGTGGCTTATGAAGAAATGGATGGTTGGAACGCGGACAGTGAGGCAGCAGCCTTACTTTCAAATCTTGAAATTCCTGAAAAACTTCATTATGTTTCAATGTCTGAGCTGGACGGTAAGCAAAAAGTACGTGTGCTTTTAGCTCAAGCACTTTTCGGAAATCCTGATGTTTTGATTATGGACGAGCCTACAAACGACTTGGATTACGATACCATCATGTGGTTAGAGCAGTTTCTAGCGAATTATGATAATACAGTAATTGTTGTGTCGCACGATCGACATTTTTTAGATGCGGTTTGTACGCATATATCAGACATTGATTTTGGAAAAATCAATCACTTTTCAGGTAATTATACCTTCTGGTACGAGTCCAGTCAGTTGGCGGCACGACAACGAGCACAACAAAACAAAAAAGCGGAAGAGAAGAAAAAGGAATTACAGGAATTCATCTCTCGTTTTTCTGCCAATGTGGCCAAGTCCAAACAAGCGACTTCAAGAAAAAAAATGATTGAGAAATTGAATATCGAAGAGATTAAGCCCTCAAGCCGACGTTATCCCGCCTTGATATTTGAACAGGAGCGCCTGGCTGGGGATCAAATTTTAAATATTGAAAACCTTTCTGCTTCACTGGACGGAGAGGTGTTGTTTAAAGATGTGCATCTAAACCTCGCCAAAGGAGATAAAGTTATTTTATATGCAAAAGATACTAGAGCGATCGCTGCTTTTTACGATATACTGATGGGTGAGGCTCACGCCGATAGTGGTTCTTTTGAATGGGGAGTTACTACCAATCAAGCCTATCTCCCAGCAGACCACGATGCTTTTTTTGAAAAACCCATGTCATTAGTAGATTGGTTACGACAGTATGCCAAAACTGAAGAAGAAAAAGAGGAAGTCTTTTTACGAGGTTTCTTAGGTAAAATGCTTTTTAGCGGAGAAGAAGCCTTAAAACAATGTAATGTGCTCTCTGGGGGTGAAAAAGTGCGGTGTATGCTTTCAAAAATGATGATGGAACGCGCCAATGTATTGCTGTTAAACGAACCGACAAACCACTTGGATCTCGAATCGATTACTGCATTTAACAATTCTCTTAAAAATTTCAAGGGCACTTTGCTGTGTAGTACAAGTGACCATGCATTTTCACAAAGTTTAGGAACTCGAATTGTAGAGTTGACTCCTGCTGGAATCATCGACCGTCATATGTCTTTTGACGAATACATGACCGATCCTAAGATTAAGGAGCTAAGGATACAGATGGGAGTGAACTAAAGGACTAGTAAAAAAGCTGCTCCAGAATATCCTTTTGTTTGTTTATTTCCAGAGGCTACCAAAAGAAGGCGTATAGAAACGCTAAAATGATCATCAAAGCAAAGGAACCAATATTGTAAAGCGAGGAAGTTGTAAATGTTCCTTTATCTAATACGATTCTTTTATCATCATCTTTATCTTTATTTTCTTTAAGACTGACAAGCGCAATCACCAACATTGAAATCAGAGCGGTTAGTCCCATTTGATCTAAGAAGGGCAGTGTAGGAAAAAGTCCTTCAAGAGCACTTCCAGCCATCCAACCCTTAGGACCTACTTTAAAAAAGAGCGCAATAGGTATGGAAGTAAGTGCCCCGTAAATGGCACCTTTGTTGGAAGTCTTTTTCCAGAAAAGCCCTAGGACAAATACAGATAGAATTCCTGGACTTACTATTCCAGTGTATTCTTGAATGAATTGAAAGGCTTGATCGATTCCCCCAAGAAGAGGAGCCATGATCGTAGCGATTACCAAAGAAACAAAAGCAGAAAGACGCCCTATGTTTACCGTTTTGGATTCTCCAGCTTCAGGATTGATCAATTGCTTGTAAATATCCATAGTGAATATGGTTGCTGTAGAGTTGAGCATGGAAGCCAATGAAGAAACGATAGCAGCGGCAAGTGCAGCAACAGCTATTCCCTTTAAACCTGTTGGAAGAAACTGCATCAGCCAAGGATAGGCTTTATCTGCTTGGCCGGCTGAAGGTAGATTTGACATTCCCGCTTCTCCTAAAGAGCCTAATAAGGCTGGGTCATTCACAATAACATAAGCCGCAATACCAGGAATCACAACAATAAGAGGTATAATCATTTTGAGACCTGCGGCAAACAGTATTCCCTTTTGAGATTCCTCTAATGATTTTGCTGCTAAAGTCCGCTGGATGATGTATTGGTTGAACCCCCAATAATATAAATTAGCAATCCACATTCCACCAATTAAAACACCAATACCTGGAAGGTTCATATACTCTGGATTGGTTTTTTCCAATATCATATCAAAACGCTCTGGTACGGCTTGGTAAATGGTTGTTAAGCCTTCCAAAAATCCTTTACCTCCAGAGACAGTGTCTAAAGCTAAGTAAGTAGTTACTAGCCCTCCTAACACCAAAACAATAACTTGAATGATGTCTGTCCAAGCTACAGCAGACAAGCCTCCATAAAGCGAGTAGGCGGCTGCAAATGTTGCTAAACCAATTACTGCAGTAAGCATATCTATTCCGAGTATGGTTTGTAAAGCAAGACCTCCTAAGTAGAGTACTGAAGCCAGATTAACAAAAACATATAAGCCTATCCAAAATACCGCCAAAATCGTTTTGAGCTGGCTGGAATAACGCTGTTCTACAAATTCAGGGATGGTGTATATTTTCTTTTTTATAAAGATGGGTAAGAAAAATTTACCCACAACAATTAAGGTCAAGGCTGCCATCCATTCATAAGTAGCAATAGCCAAACCTCCAGCAAAACCAGAACCAGACATTCCAATAAATTGCTCTGCTGATATATTTGCCGCAATCAGAGAAGCTCCTATGGCCCACCAGGGCAAGGACTTACTAGCCAGAAAATAATCTTCCGTACTCTTAGTTTTCCCTTCTTTATTTCGAGAAACCCAAAGTCCAACTCCTAAAATGATTACTGCATATACAGCGAATACTGTGTAATCAAGCAATTCAAAACTTGTATTCATACGTCCAATTCTTTAAGAATGTATTTTATCTAAATGAGTTTTAGAAAATTCATTCAATTTGATTCCTATGCAAAATAGAAAATAAAGAAAGCTTAAAAAAGAAGTGCAAGGACTTTTTTTCCTTCATCCAATTCTTCTTCATGGAGAAAAACCTGTTGCTGCAAGGGAGTGGTAACTCCAAAGCCTGCCAGACGAGCAGATTCTCCTTGATCTTTGATTACAGGCTGAATTCCTTTTTTTTCAAGGGCGTCGACCAAAGAAAGTATTTCGACTGAGGATCCTGTAAAGATTAAATGATACTTTCCTTTAGACATCCCCTTCGTTTAAGCCTTATCGTAACGACTGTTCCAAATAGCAGGGTTGAAATTTTTCCCCAAGGCAAAACCAAAATACAATACTACGGACGCGACCGCTTTAAAAATAAAAAACAACAACATCCAGTAGGTGCTGTTGTCTGGTGTTCGGGTAAATAGTTGAATTGGAGTAAGTTCCGTAAGAAGCCAGGAAAATAAGAAAACAACTGCTAGTAAATTCCAAATATTTTTAAAAGGCCACATCATTACTTTTCTCAATGGGTGCAAGTCGTTTCCCCACTTATGTACCAAGTAGTAATACTCATTTCCCAGTGGAGCAAACAATAGGGGATCATCTGTTTTTTTTAAGCGGAAAAGGGCTGAAGGAGCCATAATTTTGAGTTCTCCTACTTGGGTTTGATGCGCTTCTTCTAGTTGTGTTATCTGAGTTAATGCGTCTTGTGGGAGCTCATTTTTGAAATATTTGATATCTAAAAAACGAAGACGGTAGTCGATGCATACTTTTTTGATTTCATCAATATGATAAATGCGGTCTTTTGAGAGTAGATCTAAATCAAAACTATTTAAAGTTGAAATATTTAGAGCATTAATCAAACCCTTCAACTGAATAAAGTGGTCTTTTTGATTGTGGGCTCTATATCGTTTTAAGGCTTTCTCTATATTAGTTTTTGGGAGTGTATTCACATTCATAATCCTTCGCATTATAAAACAAAAATAGGAATTATTCCTTCAAATATGTCATTCTAGGAACGCAATTCTGCTTTAAATTCATTGGTGAAATTCTGTTTAAGTTTCTCCATTATTTTATCGACTTGTTTGTCTGTTAGGGTTTTATTGTCGTCTTGAAAAACAAAACTTACACCATAAGATTTCTTTCCTTTTGGAAGGTTTTTTCCCTCGTAAACATCAAAGAGCTCTACTGTTTTAAGAATTTTACGTTCTGTATTAAAGGCTACGTTCTTTACTTGTTCAAAAGAAGTTTCTTCATTCAAAAGCAATGCAAAATCCCTTTTCATCGAAGGGAATTTTGGAACCACACGATACGTCAAAGACTTTGAAAACGCTTTTTTCGATAATAAAGTCCAATTCAACTCCGCTGCGTACACCTCCTGATCGACACCGTAGTCTTTTCTGAGGCTAGAAGCTAATAAACCGAATACGCCGAAGGTGTTTTTTTGGGAAACCAGTTCAAAAGCTTGATCAAAGTGTGGATGGGTAATAGATTTAAACTCTATGGTTTCCAAACCAAAAAATTGGAATAAATCTAAAAGAACTCCTTTTAAATAAAAGAAGTTATCGGGTGCTTTAGAAAGATCCCAAGAGGGTGCTATTGAAGAACCTACTACTGCAATGCTCAATCTTTTTTCTTCTTTGAAATTATCAGAATCTTTACCGTATACCGTTCCGAATTCAAATAATTTAAGGTCTTTGTTTTGACGATTTAGGTTGAAGGAGACAACTTCTAATACATTGTACATTAAAGTTTGTCTTAAGATTGAAAGTTCCTTTCCCAAAGGATTAAGCAATTTCACTGGTTGGTAAAAATCGGCTTCAGCTTCTGGGCTAGTCAAGGAATTGTTCATCATTTCAACAAATCCTATTCCTGTCAATTTCAACGCCAATGAATTTTCAAGTTTGTACGCACTGTTCCATTGATAGGGAGGATTAGCTTCATACGTGAGAGGCTTGTCCTCCAGCTTATTGTATCCGTAGATTCGAAGCACTTCTTCAATGACATCAGCTGGGCGATTTACATCCACTCGATATCGGGGAATAGTCATTCCTATTCCTGCTTCAGAAACGTTATTGATTTTAATCTCTAATGCATTGAGAATAGTGGTTAAATCCTTTTCGTCTATAGACTGACCAATAGTTTTGTTGAGATGATTGTAATTAAGAAAAATTTGAGCGTTCTCTTTTAAAGGCTGTTCGGATTCTTGGATTGCACTTGAAATTGTTCCTCCAGCTATATCCCGAATTAAAATAGCGGCTCTTTTTAGCGCTGTTATTCCACCTTCTGGATCGATACCCCTCTCAAATCGGAAAGAGGCATCAGTATTTAGTCCGTGACGTTTCGCAGTCTTTCGAATGCTCACAGGATCAAAATAGGCGCTCTCTAAAAAAACAGTGGTTGTTTGCTCCTCTACACCCGATTCTTGACCTCCAAAAACACCTGCAATGCAATGCGGTTTTTCACTATCACAAATCATTAAATCTTCTCCTTGTAATTTTCGTTCATTACCATCTAATGTTATAAATGAAGTCTCAGGGGGACATGTTTTTACTATGATATCACCGCTAATTTTATCTGCATCAAAAGCATGAAGAGGTTGACCTAGATCGTGCAAAACATAATTAGTGATGTCCACAACATTATTTTTGGGTGTAATACCGATCGCTTTTAATCTGTTTTGCAGCCATAGTGGAGAGGGAGCAATACGAACACCTGTGAGTGTTAATCCATAATATTGAGTACAACGCTCTTTATCTTTTACTTGTACTGCTATAGTATGCTGTGTGTTATCTACATGAAAAGAAGACGTTTCGGGTAGGGTCCATTCGTGAGGGATTTCTCTTAAAAGACAAACCGCTCGAAGATCTCTAGCAACACCCATATGACTCATTGCGTCTGCTCTGTTTGGAGTTAGCCCTATTTCAAAAACAGTATCTTTTTCAATTTTAAATAGAGAAGCTGCAGGTGTACCTACCTTTGCTTTTGAGTCCAACACTAAAATACCATCGTGACCGCTACCTAGGCCGAGTTCATCTTCCGCGCAGATCATACCTTGACTGACTTCACCCCGTATTTTTCCTTTTTTAATTTTTAGGCTAGAGCCATCGAACATGTGCAGTGTAGTACCTACTGTAGCAACCGGTACCTTTTGACCTTGAGCCACATTGGGAGCGCCGCAGACAATCGAAAGGGTTTCTTCAGCGCCAATCGCGACTTCTGTAAGCTTTAAACGGTCTGCATTAGGATGTTGTACACAGCTCAAAACTTCACCTACAACAACACCTTCAAGACCTCCTTTTATACTTTCAAAATGTTCAATTCCCTCTACTTCAAGACCTAAATCGGTAAGTAGAACGGCTATTTCCTCAACGGGGAGATTAACTTTTATAAACTGTTGCAGCCAGTTATGTGATATTTTCAAGAAATTGGTCTTTATAAATTAGTTCTGAGCAAATATAAGAATCTCTTACGGCACTTTTAACTAATGAAATTCCAAATGTTTGAATCAAATTTTAAAGCCGTAAGAGTCTTTTTAATAACCTGATGTTCTGTTCGAACTAATTGGGGATCTTGCTTTAAAATCTGTTGTGCAGTTGCCCGTGCTGCCTTCAAGAGACTTGAATCTTTGATTACATCAGCAATCTTGAGCTGAAGAACTCCACTTTGTTGTGTTCCCATCAAATTTCCAGGACCTCTGAGGCGTAAATCAGCTTCTGCAATTTCGAACCCATCATTGGACTGAACCATCGTTTCCAATCGTGTTTTCCCTTCATCAGAAAGTTTAACACCACTCATCAAAATACAATAGCTTTGATCTGAACCCCTACCTACGCGCCCTCTTAATTGATGCAGTTGGGAGAGGCCAAAACGCTCTGCGCTCTCTACTACCATTACTGTGGCATTGGGTACATTTACGCCTACTTCTATGACCGTAGTTGCCACCATGATCTGTGTTTTTCCTGATACAAAACGCTCCATTTCATAAGCCTTATCTTCTGATTTCATTTTGCCGTGTACAATACTGATCTGATATTTAGGAGTAGGAAAACTTCTGGAGATGCTCTCAAAACCATCCATGAGATCTTTATAATCCAATTTTTCTGATTCCTCTATCAAAGGGTAAACGATATAAACTTGTCTGCCTTCTTTTATTTTTTCTTTGATGAATGCAAAAACAGCTAATCTTTTGTTATCATAACGGTGTATCGTTTTGATGGGTTTTCTACCAGGGGGTAATTGATCGATAACAGAAACATCCAGATCTCCGTAAATACTCATGGCTAAAGTCCTAGGTATGGGAGTGGCTGTCATCACAAGTACATGAGGAGGGAGTTCGTTTTTTGCCCAGAGTTTAGCGCGCTGAGCTACCCCAAAGCGGTGTTGCTCGTCTATTATAGCGAGACCCAAGTTTTTAAACTGAACTTTTTCTTCTAGAACAGCATGAGTACCTACTAAAATGTTTAGAGTTCCCGATTTCAATTCCTCATAGATTTGTTTGCGTTCTTTCACTTTAGAGCTTCCAGTAAGTAAACGTATGGTCACCTTTGTTTTATGAACTAAATCGATCAATGATTGATGGTGTTGTTGTGCTAAAATTTCAGTCGGAGCAACCAAACAGGCTTGAAATCCATTATCAACTGCAATCAACATTGATAACAAGGCAACCATTGTCTTTCCTGAGCCAACATCACCTTGTAAAAGTCTGTTCATTTGCCTGCCGGTACCCATGTCAGCACGAATTTCTTTGATAACCCGCTTTTGAGCGTTGGTCAGTTCAAAAGGGAGGTGTTCTTCAAAAAAAGTGTGAAATGTGGTACCCACTTTGGAAAAAACATGCCCTTTGATTTTGTTTTTGCGCTGTATATTTTTCAATACTAGTTGTAATTGTAGATATAAAAATTCTTCAAACTTAAGTCGCGCCTGGGCTCTAGTCAGTTGCTGTTGTGAACTGGGATAATGAACTTCTTTTAAAGCAATTTCTTTGGAAACCAATTTGTAATGTTCCAATAAATAGGAGGGAAGGGTTTCAGAGAATGAACTACCGCCTCTTTCGATCAGATGAGCGACTAATTTCTGAATGATGCGTTGTGATATCCCTTTGTTGATCAGTTTTTCAGTAGAGGGGTAAATAGGATAAAAAGCCGCTTGAATATTTTTTTGAAAATTTTCTTCCAATTCCATTTCAGGATGAGGCATACTCGCTCTTCCTTTGAACCAATTCAATCGTCCAAACAGCACGTAAGATTCGTTTAGTTTTAGCTGTTCTTTAATCCACTGGTGCCCTCTAAACCAAACCAACTCTATGACTCCAGTGTCATCTTCAAACTGAGCAACCAGTCGTTTTCCTCGTTTTTGAGTCAAGTATTCTACTTGTGTTATCTTTCCCTTTACCTGAACTTCTGAATTATTATTAGGGAGTTGATTTAGTGGATAAAACTGACTTCGGTCTATATAGCGATTGGGAAAAAAATGCAATAAATCTTCAAAGGTTCTTATGTTGAGTTCTTCTTTAAGTAATCGAGCCCGTTCTGGACCTACTCCTTTGAGGTATTCAATTGATGTTTCCCTGCTACTCATTTTCTGTTTTTCCTTTTTTATATCTCCTAAAGCATGTAAATTTAACAAGTAAACCCAAATTAGTAATTCATGAAAGCATTAGTTATTTCGGGAGGAGGAAGTAAAGGGGCTTTTGCTGGGGGTATAGCTCAGTATTTAATTCAAGATCTCAAAAAAGAATACGATCTTTTTGTAGGTACTTCTACGGGTAGTCTTTTGGTCTCGCATCTAGCTGCCGGAGAGATTGAGGCGATCAAAAAGGGGTTTACTGGCGTGAGCCAACAAGCAGTTTTTTCTAATAGTCCTTTTATCATCAAACAAAAAGGAAAGTCAAATCTCATTAAAATCAATCATTTTAATGTGTTGAAAAATTTTATACGGGGGAGCAAAACCTTTGGTGAAAGCAAAAATCTACGAAAACTTATAGGAGACAAAATCACTCTTAATCTGTTCAATAAAATTAGAGCTAAGCATAAAGAGGTAGTTATTTGTGTTTCAAATTTTTCACTCAATCAAATTGAATACAAATCGATATCAGAATGTCAATACGAAGATTTTTTAGATTGGATTTGGATTTCCTGTAATTATGTACCCTTTATGAGTTTGGTGACAAAAAATAAACATGAATATGCCGACGGTGGATTTGGTTGCGTCATTGCAATAGAAGAAGCTTTGCGGCTAGGAGCTACTGAGGTAGATGCTATTTTACTAAATACAGAAGTTCAACAATTCAATCGAATGCGTTCTACAAATGCTTTTGATTTGTTGCTATCTACATTAGACTTTATGGGCGATCAAATTACACAGGATAATCGTAAAGTAGGAGCACTTTTAGCGAATCAAAAGAAGGCAAAACTTCAGATGTTTTATACACCCCGTGTTTTAACGACACAATCCCTTGTCTTCAATCAAAAAGAAATGGAATCCTGGTGGGAAGAGGGTCGTTTGTATGCAGCAGAAGTAGTTAATTCAGGAAATCCAAGCTGAGCTGAACCATAGCTTTTACTCCGTAGATAAGACCCGCATCGTCTACCATAAATTCTGGCGTGTGGTGGGAGGGAGCGTCTTTTGGATTATTTCCTTGAATAAGCCCGCCTAAAAAGAAATAAAAACCGGGTACTTTTTCTTGAAATGCAGAAAAATCTTCTGCGCCGGTCACGGCTTGCATTTCGACAACCTGATTTTCACCTAAAGCTTTTTTTAAGCTCGATACTGCGAGTTCTGTGAGATCTGGATCGTTATAGGTAAGTGCCGCGGTCTCAAAAATATCAACCTGGGCACTTCCTCCATAGGCTTCAGCAATTTGTGGTACCATCTCTTTCATTCGCTTGATGATGAGTTGTTTCATCTCTTCATCTAAGGTTCTTATCGTACCAACCATTTGAGCTGTTTCTGGAATTATATTGAACCGAATACCTGAGTGAATAGACCCTACAGAAACCACAGCACCTTCTTTAGTTAATTCAGAGTTTCTACTGATGATACTTTGCAGACCGTCAACAATTTTAGCCGCTATTAAAATGGGATCTACACTCTTCCAGGGTTGAGAACCGTGAGCTTGTTTTCCTTGGATATCAATTACGAAACGCTGTGCTGCTGCCATTATTCCTTTTGATTTGTAGCGCACCATCCCTACTGGTGTTGCAGAATTGATGTGCAACCCATAAACAGCATCTACTTTAGGTTGATCCAAAACTCCTTCTTCAACCATCAATCTTGCACCTCCCTTTTCGCCTTGTGGTGGTCCTTCTTCAGCTGGCTGAAAAAGAAACTTGACAGTACCTGCAAAGTCTTTATTTTTAGATAAATACTCCGCTACACCCATTAAAATGGCAACGTGGGTGTCGTGACCACAGGCGTGCATAACTCCAGTCTCTTGACCAGCAAAGGTGGTTACAACCTCCGAACGGTAAGGCAAGTCGTTTTCCTCCTTTACAGGAAGGGCATCCATGTCAGCCCGTAAGGCCAAAACTTTTCCTGGGCGGTTTCCCTTGAGTATGCCCACAACTCCGGTATGTGCAATTCCAGTTTGGACTTCTATCCCTAGGGATCTTAGGTGGTTTGCGACTTTTTCAGCGGTTTTAAACTCCCGATTCGACAACTCTGGATTTTGATGGATTTCATGACGCCACTGGATCACTTTTTGTTCTAGGTCAACACTAATGCTTTGTGCGTTAAGAGAGCTGATACCAATAAATAACGTAGCGAGTATTCTATAGTTTTTCATAAAATTTTACTTTAAATAATCTTTTACCATGGCGGTTAAAACATTAACTCCGTAAATTAAAGCGGAATCATCAATAAAAAAATTAGGGGTATGATGTGAGGGAGCCTCTGTTTCAGGAAGTGTCTTTGGTGTTCCTCCTAAAAAGAAATAAAATCCAGGAATCTCTTGTTGGAAGTAGGAAAAATCTTCAGCTCCAGTTACAGCATTAACGACTTCTAAATTATCTTTTCCAAGTACGCGTTCTATACTTGGTATCATTTGTGAGGTTAAATCTGGGTCGTTATACGTTATGGGTGCACCATCTTGGATAATAACTTCTGCTTCACCTCCATAAGCTTGGGCTATTTTTGGAACTAATTCTGTCATGCGATTTCGTATTACTTCTTTCATTTCTTTATCAAGCGTACGAATAGTTCCAATCATTTGAGCTTCCTCCGGTATGATGTTAAACCGAATTCCAGAATGAATAGAACCTACAGAAATCACTGCAGCTTCTTTAGTGAGCTCAGCATTTCTACTGATGATACTTTGCAACCCGTCAACAATTTTTGCTGAAATTAAAATAGGATCTACACTCATCCATGGTTGAGAACCATGAGCTTGTTTACCCTTTACGTTAATTACAAAACGCTGTGAAGAGGCCATAATCCCTTGTGGTCTGTAGCGAACTTTACCAACATGAGTTCCAGAATTGATGTGTAGGCCAAAAATAGCATCAACTTTGGGGTTTTCTAAAACGCCTTCCGCTATCATCAAATCGGCGCCTCCTTCTTCCCCCTCAGGTGCTCCCTCCTCAGCGGGTTGAAAGATGAATTTAACAGTACCTGCAAAATCAGTGTTTGCAGCCAAAAGTTCTGCAACTCCCATCAAAATGGCTACATGGGTGTCGTGGCCACAGGCATGCATTACACCTGTTTCTTTACCATTGTATGTAGCCTGTACTGTAGATCGAAATGAAAGATCGTTTTGTTCGGTGACGGGAAGGGCATCCATATCTGCTCGAAGTGCAAGTACTTTACCTGGTTTTTTACCTTTTAAAACTCCCACCACTCCAGTATGCGCAATTCCAGTTTGCACCTCCATTCCAAGAGACTTTAAATGTGCAGCTACTTTTTCAGCAGTTTTAAATTCCCTATTGGATAATTCAGGGTTTTGATGAATTTCATGGCGCCATTGAATGACTTTTTTATTGAGCTTTTGGTCTGCCTGCTGTGCAAAACCAATTAGTGAAAATGTAAAAACTAGAACGGTTAAAAAAATTTTTTTCATGACGTAAAATAGTGAAGTTGTGAAGATACAATGTTTATAATTAAAGACTAAAAACAAACCCTAAAATATAGAAATAGCTATTTTTAGGCCATATATGAACACCGGCCTTACATCAAATTTAAATGCTTTAAACGATGCCCAAAAAGCACCCACGCTTCACAAAGACGGTCCTTTAATTGTAATAGCAGGAGCAGGTTCCGGGAAAACCCGTGTATTAACCTTTCGCATTGCTTATCTGATGTCACAAGGAGTTGATCCCTTTTCCATATTAGCACTTACTTTCACCAATAAAGCGGCTAGAGAAATGAAAGAGCGCATTGGCGAGCTAGTTGGAGCAAGTGAAGCAAAAAACCTGTGGATGGGTACTTTTCACTCTGTCTTTGCAAGAATTCTTAGGGCAGAAGCAGATAAATTGGGGTTTCCCTCTAATTTCACCATTTACGACACCCAGGATTCAGATCGATTGATAGCTTCCATAATTAAGGAAATGGGGCTAGACAAAGATATTTATAAATACAAGCAAGTACGAGGACGTATTTCTGCTTTTAAGAACAGTTTAATTACTGTAAAAGCATACTATAATGATCCTGACCTTCAAGAAGCCGATGCGATGTCACGTCGTCCTGAAATGGGAGCTATTTACAAGGAATATGTGGATCGCTGCTTCAAAGCAGGAGCAATGGATTTTGACGATTTATTGCTTCGAACAAATGAATTGTTAAATCGTTTTCCAGATGTTTTAGCAAAATATCAAGAACGTTTTCGTTATTTGCTGGTAGATGAGTATCAAGACACCAACCATTCCCAATACTTGATTGTTCGTGCGCTAGCTGACCGTTATCAAAATATTTGTGTAGTAGGAGACGATGCACAAAGTATTTATGCTTTCCGGGGAGCGAACATCAACAACATTCTTAATTTTCAAAAAGATTATCCAGATGTTAGCCTCTATCGATTGGAGCAAAATTACAGATCTACAAAAACAATAGTTAATGCAGCAAATTCCATAATCAGCCACAATAAAAATAAAATTGACAAAGTGGTTTGGACCTCAAATGATCAAGGTGCGCCCATACAAATTAATCGTTTAATAACGGATGCTGAGGAAGGAAGATATGTGGCATCCAGTATCTTCGAATTCAAAATGCAAGAACAACGAAAAAATGCTGATTTTGCAATTTTGTATCGAACCAACGCACAATCGAGAGCTATGGAAGACGCTTTGAGAAAGCGTGATATTCCCTATAGGATATATGGAGGGCTTTCTTTTTATCAGAGAAAGGAAATTAAGGATGTATTAGCCTATTTACGTTTATTGGTCAATCCAAAAGACGAAGAAAGCTTGAAGCGGATTATCAACTATCCTCCAAGAGGCATTGGCCAAACTACAGTTGATAAATTGGTCGTAGCATCAAAAAAACACAACCTTTCTCTTTTTGAAACATTAGACCGTGCTAAAGAACTTGAGGTTCCTATGAATGCAGGAACCCTCACCAAGCTCACTGACTTTGCTACAATGATAAAGCGTTTTCAGATTGAAAACGAAAGCTTGAATGCTTTTGAAATTACAGATCTAGTAACGAAAAAAATTGGATTGGTACAAGAGCTTAAAAAAGAAGCTACACCAGAGGGAATAGCTCGAATTGAAAATATCGAAGAACTATTAAACGGTATTCGCGATTTTACCGAAGGACAGAAAGAATTAGCCGATACTACAGGAAGTTTGACCGAATTTTTAGAAGATGTCTCCCTTGCCACTGATGCTGATCGAGATAACGACCCAAACAGTGACCGAGTATCACTGATGACCATACATTTAGCCAAAGGACTCGAATTTCCCTATGTGTATATTGTTGGTATGGAAGAGGATTTATTTCCCTCTGCTATGAGTATGAATACCCGAAGTGAGCTAGAGGAAGAACGTCGTTTGTTTTATGTAGCTTTAACCCGTGCAGAACAACGCGCCTTTCTTTCTTACACACTTTCTAGATACCGCTGGGGAAAATTGATTGATGCTGAACCCAGTCGATTTATTGAAGAAATAGATCCTAAGTATGTTCATCACATAAAACCTAAAGAAGAGTATCATTATAAACCGCTCGTAAATACCTCGATCTTTGGTGAACCTGCTAAAATAGAACGTACTCCTCGTGAAAAAGAGAAAACAATTTCTAGTCCCACTCCCTCCCAATTGAAAAAATTAAGACGAATTGACAGCCATGAATCTTCTTCAGAAATAGAGTCTAGCATTGAATTAAAGGAAGGTATGGAGGTAGAACACGCCCGTTTTGGAAGTGGTGTAGTAGAACGTATCGAAGGAGACCGGAACAATAAAAAAGCAGTCATAGCTTTTCAAGGATTTGGAAAGAAAAACCTTTTATTACGGTTTGCAAAACTTAAAATTAAATAATGCCTCAATCTAAACTTAGGACTTTTTATTCTCAAAAACCTAATCTAATTTTTATTAAAGAGGCCGTAGAAGTTTTAGAACAAGGCGGTATGATCATTTTTCCTACAGATACAGTATATGCCTTAGGATGTTTGTCAAGTCAAGGCGATCGTTTAAAAGATTTGGCACGAATCAAGGGAGTTAAATTAGAACATGCACCGCTTAGTTTTATTTTCGAAGATATTCGTTCACTTTCCTCCTTTGTTAGACCTATGAATTCCCAAGTGTTTAAGCTTGTAAAGCGACTCTTGCCAGGGCCTTATACCTTGATTATGGAAGCCGTTCAGAAATTACCAAAACCCTTTCAGAAAAGAAGAACAATAGGTGTACGCATCTCGGACCATCCTATTTTAAAAGCATTACTTCCTTTATTGAGTGCACCTATTGTTTGTACTTCTATTCACGATCCTGATGAAATAGTAGATTATACTACAGATCCTGAAATCCTACTCGAACGCTGGGATTCAGAAATTGAACTCATGTTATCTGACGGATATGGAAGTAATGTTCCTTCGACAGTAATCGATCTTACAAAACAACCTTTTGAAGTATTAAGAGAAGGCGCAGGCGAACTTCCTTTTTAATTAAAGTGGGCTTATAAAGAGACCTGTTACTAATTTTGGAAGTATGTAAGTGGATTTAGCAGGTAAGATTTTCCCCTTTTTTGCGTAGTCAAATAACATTTCTTTAGAACAAGGCTTCATATAAAACACCAAATCAAACTGAGACATATTCTCTGAATATGAATGTGGATCTACATCGGGTTGATAACACAACTCATCTAATATATCCGGAAAAGTGTCTAATATTTGCTCTCTAATGAACTCTGGCGTAAGACCTACAACAGTGGAAATGCCAAAATAGTGTTTTTTAATTTTAATTGTAATATCGTATTTCTTTTTACTGTTAGCATCTAAAGAGGTGGGGACTCCGTTAAATACTTTCATCTTTTCGATCAAAATATCTACTATTTGTGTACTCAGAGTTTTTTTGAAAAACCAAATGAAGCTGTGTAAATAAATCGAGTTTTGGGAAACTAAAAAGCAAGAAACCAAAAAGTCTTTGTTTTTGAGCTTAGACAGTGTGGTTATGCTTGCCACACGATGATGACCATCAGCAAGATGGAAATAAGGCTGTTGTTCAGACCATTTTGACAGACTTTGTGTTTCACTATCAATTAATTGCCAAATCTGGTGTTGTGTTTGATCAAAAGTAAATGAAACTATTGTTTGTCGCTTTTCAATTTCTAAGGGCACAAGAGACTGTAAAGGGTCATCTTCTGTGATAACAACTACGGGCTCTGCTTGAATTTGTACTTCATCTAGATAAGAGGCCATTAAGGTAGCTCTCTTTGGATAGGTCTTTTCGTGTTGAGTTATTGATCCCTTCTCAAATTCTTTAGAGTTTATTCCGCAAATCAATCCTGTGTAAGTATGTTCTGAAGTGCTTATTTTGTAGTAATAGATACAGGGGTTGTCTTTCTTTAAAAAATGATCCTCTGAAATAGCCTTTAACCACCTTTCACGAATTTTTTTGTTTTTGTCAGCCTGAGTTAAATTCGGGTATATAATTTGAATAAACCCCTTTTTTTGTTTCTGTTTCAAACTCTTTAACTCGTCTGCTGTATAGTCATCTAAAGAGTGTAAAACTTGATGTTCAGGAGTTTTAGGAAGATAAAAAGTACATGGATGGAGTTTAGGCATGCTTTAAATCTTACCCAATGCATTGGATGATTCTGTGTGCAACTTCTAGGGCAGCTGCACCGTCGGCAAGTGTAACTCTGGGAACGCTATTTTTTTGAATACATTCTGCAAAGTGTTCCAGTTCTTTTTCAATGGCATTGTGGCTTTCAATCCGAGGATTATCAAAATAAATTTGTTTTTTGAATCCCTCAGCATTGGTAAGCAGTAAAGACATTTCATCTGGAATTTCGGGAGCATCTTTTATTTTAACTACTTCTACTTTGTGAGTTAGATAATCCACAGCTATGTAAGCATTTTTTTGAAAAAAGCGTGTTTTACGCATTTTTTTAAGTGAGATTCTGCTGGCAGTAAAGTTGGCAACACAACCGTTTTCGAAAACTACACGGGCATTACTGATGTCTGGAGTTTCGCTGATGACAGCTACACCAGAAGCATCAATAGATTTTACTGGAGATTTGACCAAACTGAGTACTATATCGATGTCGTGTATCATTAAGTCCAACACTACAGAAACATCTGTTCCTCTAGGATTGAATTCTGCAAGCCGATGCGATTCAATAAACATAGGTGCTTCTATAGCATTTTCTACAGCTTGAAAGGCGGGGTTAAATCGCTCCACATGACCTACCGTACCCAGAACTCCTTGTTCCTTTACTAATTTTACAATGGTTTGTGCTTCTTGGTCTGTTTGTGCGATAGGCTTTTCGATAAAAACATGTTTTTTAGAAAGTAATGCTTTTTTAGCCATTTCAAAATGCGAAAGGGTAGGAGTGATAATACCAACAACATCTACTGCATTAATCAATGCCTCAGGACTTTCAAAAGCAGTATAGCCTTTTTCTTTTACAAGTTGCTCTACAGCAGTTTTGTCGGGATCAAAAAAGCCGACCAGCTCATAGCTGGGTGAGGCTGCTGCAAGTCGCAGATGGATTTTGCCCAAATGACCTGCTCCTAAAATTCCTATCTTAAGCATCGAGCTATTTTTAACTCAAAAATACAATCAAATTCCATAAATCTATCGAAACTACTTTATTTTTGCACCTTATGGAGGATACTACTAAATTTCAGGGGTTACGAAGGCAGCTGAAAGTACAGTTAAGAGAAAAGGGGATTTATACTGAATCTGTTTTGGAAGCAATAGGTGCTGTTCCCAGACATTTTTTTATGGATCCCGGTCTTATAAATTTCGCATATGAAGATCAGGCCTATCCTATTGCTGCAAACCAAACCATTTCCCAGCCATATACTGTTGCTTTTCAAACGGAATTATTGGAAGTACTTCCCAAGCATAAAATCTTGGAAATTGGAACAGGCTCGGGGTATCAAACTGCGGTTTTACTTCATTTGGGAGCTCATGTATATACTGTGGAACGACAACAGGAACTGTACAAAAAATCTAAGCTATTGTTTAGCAAATTGCGTTTGTTTCCAAAAAAAATGGTATTTGGTGATGGCTATAAAGGATGGGTTGAAAATGCCCCTTATGATCGTATTTTGGTTACTGCAGGAGCACCTGAAGTACCTAAAAGCCTGTTACAACAGCTTAAAATAGGAGGGAAACTTGTAATTCCTATTGGAGATAAAGAGCAGCAAATGATTCGCTATACAAGAACAGCAGAAAAAGTTTTCGACAAAGAGTCTTTTGGAACTTTCAGGTTTGTTCCTCTTTTGGAAAATAAAAATTGATCTTTTGAATCTTGTCTATTTGCAAAAAGACGTAATTTCGATTTTATTTTGATGCTATGAATTTTGAAAATACAGAGGAGGCGTATCGATTAAAATCCAATAGTGAACTTTTTAGAGCCTATTATTTATTCCGTTTGATATCATATCCTACTCTTGTTGCTCTTGGAAGTAAAATAACTCTTTTAGCCCTCAAGATTAAGCTCCCCATTTCTAATCTTTTCAAGCATACTGTTTTTAAACAATTTTGTGCTGGAACACAGAAAGAAGATTCTATTAAACTGGTTCAAAAGCTATCTGACCTTAAGGTTAATTCCTATATGCATTACGCTGCAGAAGGTTTAAAAACGGAAGAGGGGATGGAAATCAGTTTGGAAAAAACCTTAGAAACACTTTCATTTTCAAAAGGAAGACCTGCACTGCCATTTACTGTATTTAAGTCCACTAGTCTGGGTGCTTTTGATCTTTTTGAGAAGAAGACCTCTGGAAAATCCTTTACCCCTCAAGAAGGACAGTCCTGGGAACGTTGCTTAGACCGAATGGAGCAGTGCTGTAAAAAAGCTTCAGAGCTCGGTGTACGACTACTCATAGATGCTGAAGAAACTTGGGTGCAAGGCGCTATTGACTCTATTGCTGAAGATTTTATGCAGCGATATAACAAGGAAGATGCTGTTGTTTTTACGACAGTACAAATGTACCGTAAAGATCGATTGCATTATTTGAAGAAATTAGTTCAAAAAGCGGAGGAAAAGGGTTTTAAGCTAGGGGTAAAGTTGGTTCGTGGTGCCTATATAGAAAAAGAAAACGACCGTGCAGAACGCTTAGGAATACCTTCTCCCATTTGCGAAAATAAAAAGGAAACAGATAAAAATTTTGACATGGCGTTGGATTTCTTACTTCCTAAATTAGAAACCTGTCGACTTTTTATTGGATCACACAGTGAACTGAGCATTCTAAAAGTGACCGATTGGATGAAAGAAAATGGATTAGCCAACAACCATCCCAATCTTTGGTTTTCACAATTATATGGAATGGCTGATCATATTTCTTTTAATCTTGCAGCTTCGGGCTATCAAGTTGTAAAATATGTTCCTTATGGTCCAGTACGTGAAGTTATTCCGTATCTGATTAGACGTGCAGAGGAAAATACTTCTGTAAGTGGCCAGACACCCAGAGAACTTCAGCTTATTGAAAAAGAAATAAAACGCCGTAAAGCTAAGGAAGTTGAAGTTTAACAACAGTAGCTCGCTTTTCGCAATTTTCAATTTCGATAAAAGCTTCTTTTTCGTCTTTTAATTTGATGAAATATCTGCGACAGGAGTCTAATTTGGTGTTGCTTTTTGAAAAATCAATTATTCCTCCATTGATGTACTGTCTCAAAAGACTGTCTCCCAACATGGGATGAAGGGCTACCAATGAAGGGCTGAGTTGCAATTGCTTTTGTAAAATATTGTCTTTTACACGTGCAGAAGGTCCGTAGTTACAACTGGTTTTTTTTCCGTTCAATACAAAAGCTAAAAAAATCAATCCTACTGAAAAACCGGCGAGATAATACCCAAGGCGGTACAAAATTTTCATACTATTTTTTTATTTTTTGGTGTACAATAACCTTGTTTTTTCATCAACAACGTCTAGCATATAATGATCATAGTGTTCTGGTAAATGAGGTGTTATCTTTTCAGCCCATTCCAATAAACATAGATGGCCCGAATCCAGATATTCTTCTATACCAAAATCTAAAGCCTCATCAGGATGAACAAGACGATAAAAATCAAAGTGATAAATAGGTCCATTCGTGCCCTGATAACAATTAACTAATGAAAAAGTAGGGCTACTCACAGACTCTTTGACACCTAACTGCTTACAAACACTCGAAATGAGTGTCGTTTTTCCTGCACCCATTGCACCATCAATACGAATAACATTAGTTTTAAAATCATCTAAGATCGCTTGGCTTACTTGGGTCAATTCTGCTAATTGAAAACGACTGTTCATGCTGCAAATGTAGGGCTAACGAGGGCTTAATACAATAAATGGAACAATCATTTCTTCAAGTGAAACCCCACCGTGCTGGAATGTATTTTGATATAATTTCGCAAAATGATTATAGTTGTTTTTGTAAACAAAATAAACGGATTCTTTAGCAAAGATATAACTACTGTTTAGTGTTGTCGAAGGCAAAGCAATACTCTTGGGATCGCTAAAGGACAAAACCTCTTTAGAATCAAAAGTTAAGCTCCTACCTGTTTTATACCTCAAATTTACACTGGCCTCCTTGTCACTGATTACTGCACTGGGTTGTTCTACATTAATTGTTCCATGATCTGTAGTCAGCACTAGTTGGAAATTAAGTTCTGCCGCTTTAGCAATTAATTTCTTCAAGGGACTGTTTTTAAACCAACTTAGAGTCAAAGAGCGATAGCCCTTATTGTCTGGACTTAATTCTTTAATCATTTCCAGCTCAGTCTTGGCGTGAGAAATCATATCTACAAAATTATACACGACTACAGTTAGCCCCTCATGAACGTGGTTAGATAGGTTTTTAATCAGTTTCTGACTTTGGTTCAGCTGCGTGATTTTGTGATAACTAAAAGGGCGATTCATACCCAATCGGTCACATTGCGCTTTTAAAAACGCTTCTTCATTGAGGTTTTTTCCTCCCTCCTCATGGTCAAAACGCCACCAATGAGGATACTTTTCTTCTATCTGCAAAGGAGTCAGACCAGCAAAAAAAGCATTTCTTGCATACTGAGTTGCTGTGGGTAGTATGCTAAAATATTCTGACTCTTTTTCTAACTTATAGGCATCTAGCAGTTCACTTTTTATGACATTCCATTGGTCAAATCTAAGGTTATCAATCAATAAAAGTAGGGTGGGTTGATGCTGTTTTAATTCAGGGAGTACTTTTTGTTTGAACAACTGATGCGAAAGGACTGGACCTTCATTTCCTTGTATCCATTCAACATACTGTTGCTGAATAAATTTGGCAAAAAGAGCATTTGATTCTTTCTTTTGTGATTCAAAAATCTCTAGCATAGTAGGATCGTCCAAGGATTCTAACTCCAATTCCCAAAATAAAAGTTTTTTATAATGACTTACCCAGTCAGTATAGGTTTTCAAAGTACCTAAAGATTGGGATAACTTTGTGAACTCTTTTTGGTAATTCAAACTCGTTTGCTCCGCAATGAGGTGTTTTTGATTTAAAATTTTCTTTAGGGAAAGGAGTATTTGATTCGGATTAACAGGTTTAATTAAGTAGTCAGAAATTTTAGACCCTATGGCTTCTTCCATGATTTGTTCAGCCTCGTTTTTGGTTATCATAACCACAGGTAGTTGAGGTTTACCATTCATGATCTCCTGTAAGGTTTCCAATCCACTTAGACCCGGCATGTTTTCATCCAATAAAACCACATCAAAATATTGATTGTTGATTAAATCCAAAGCATCTTGTCCATTGGTGCAAGGAACCGTATCATACCCACGCTCTTTTAAAAAAAGGAAATGGGGTTTGAGGAGTTCAACTTCGTCATCTACCCATAAAACATTGATCCGATCCATTGTAGTATCTTTGGTGAAAATTCTGCAATCGTGTCACAGAAGAATACTCTTTTTAACGACCCAATTTATGGATTTATTACTATTGAAAGTGATTTGATTTTAAATCTTATCAATCATCCTTACTTTCAGCGTTTGAGAAGAATTTCTCAAATGGGC